>JABLTK010124450.1_pt1 | contig 269046 bp, 212 predicted proteins | sample 7160131 | NCBI WGS metagenome assembly JABLTK01 (sample SAMN14651221, study PRJNA627086) | human gut metagenome | isolation source: feces | host: Homo sapiens | reverse complement strand
TGCATAGTGACGCTGAACTACGACGTGGAAAACAACGAACCCGCCAGACTTGACATCCAGCGGGTTCGTACAAAATGCAAATGGTGCCCCAGATAGGATTCGAACCTACGGCTTTCTGCTCCGGAGGCAGACGCTCTATCCCCTGAGCTACTGGGGCACATCGCAGTCGTTCATTATACGCTAAAATGTCTCTCGCGAGAAAGAGGAACTATGCCAGAAACTATTACCATTGATCGCCTTGCCTATGGCGATGCGGGCATCGGCCGTGCGGAAAATGGCAAAACCGTATTCGTGAACGGCGCGTGCCCGGGAGATGTCGCCTTGGTCGAAATCGATCGCGACAAGGGCAATTTCTGCGAAGGCCACGTGGTCGAGCTCGTTGCGCCGTCGCCCGACCGTGTGCTGCCGGCATGCCCGCTTGCGAGCGTATGCGGCGGTTGCGGTTGGCAACATATATCTTACGAGCGTCAGCTTGCTGCGAAGCGCGATGCCGTGGTGTCGCAGCTGCGTCGCATCGGCGGCTGCGATGCGGAGCGCGCCGAGCGCATCGTTGGCGCATGCGTGCCGTCGAAGCGACAAATGGAATATCGCAATAAGCTCGAGTTCAGCTGCGCTTTCGATGCGAAGCAGGGCTTCCAAATGGGCTTCCATCAAAAGGGAAGCGACAAAATCCTTGCCGCCGACGCATGCCCGCTTGCGCATAAACAAGCCCAAAAAACGCCGAAGGCTCTGCGCGGCGCTCTACGCTATCTCACGGGTCGCGAAGATTTAGGCATCCATCGCGTAGGCGTGCGCCATTCTCACCGTTCGGGCGATTTGGAAGTGGCTTTGTGGACGACGCCCGGCCCATTTCCGCGCAATGCCGTGGCGAAAACCCTGTCCACGGCCGTGAAGGCTTCGTCAATCGTGCGCGTGATGACGGCCGATGCGGGCAGTGCGCGCAAGCTCAAGGGCCTCGAGATTCTCGATGGCCGCGGTTTTTGGCGCGAAACCGTCGCAGGCATTGAACACGGCGTGAGCGCGCCCTCGTTCTTCCAGGTGAACACGCCTCAGGCCGACAAGCTGGTGCAGCTTGCCCTTGACGGCCTCGAGCTCGATGAAGATTGCGTTGCGGCCGACCTGTTCTGCGGCGTGGGCACCTTCACTATTCCGCTCGCGAAGCGCTGCGGCGGCGTGTACGCCGTGGAGTCGTATGGCTCGAGCGTGCGCAATTTGCGCCACACCGTTGAGCAGGAAAACGTCGATGTCGAGGTTATTGGCGGCGACGCGACGCGTGAGCTGCCCGAACTCGGTGAGCTTGACGCGCTCATCGTCGATCCGCCTCGAAGTGGCCTCGCGAAAGAAATCATCGGCTCCATCGCCGAGGCGGCGCCCTTGCGCGTGGCGTATGTGAGCTGCGACCCGGCTACGTGGGCGCGCGACGTGAAGCTGCTCGAAGCGGCCGGCTTTGAGCTTTTGCAAGCAACGCCTGTCGATATGTTCCCGCAGACCTTCCATGTCGAGACGGTTTCGATTTTCGCGAATAAGAACCAATAGAGCGATTGGTTTTGCTCGGAGTCGCCGCATGAAGCGTTGAAAAGAAGACGCGCCCGCGCTTGTGTGAACGCTTACACAAGTGCGGGCGTTTCGCATATGGGGGAGCCGCTCTCGGCGCTGGCGCTCGCCTTCGCGTGCTCAAGTGTCCGCCTTTTTTCAGGTTCGAGGCGTTTTCGTGCTGGAATTCCATCGAGTTCATGAGCAATTTTTATGGCGCAGGCCTGCAAAAAGCCATTGAGCGGTATCATACAAAGGCTTATGTGCTGCCGAACGCGGCAAAAAAGGCGCCGCTTGCAGCAACGATGCTTCGACTTCGCGCCGGTTACCGGCGCCAGACGCAGTTTCAACGCACGATAAAGAAGGAGTTATCGACTATGGCACTGTATACCCCCGAGTATCAGCCCAACGGCAAGGAAATCGCCGTCATCAAAACCTCCAAAGGCGACATTCGAGTTCAGCTCGCCGGCGACGACGCCCCCATCCACGTGGGCAACTTCGTTGAGCTCGCTCGCAAGGGCTTCTACGACAACCTCAAGTTCCATCGCTATGTTCCCGGCTTCGTCATTCAGAGCGGCTGCCCCAACACCCGCGACCTCGATTCCGCGCAGGTTATCGAAGCTGCCGGCAACCCGTGGGCTGGTCTTGGCACGGGTGGCCCGGGCTACTGCATCAAGCAGGAGTACACCACCAACCCGAACAACTCCCACGAAGACGGCGCACTGGCCATGGCTCGCAGCGCGAACCCCGATTCTGCGGGCTCCCAGTTCTATCTGTGCTTGGGTCCCCAGCATAATCTCGACTCTGGCTACACCGTGTTCGGCCAGACTATCGAAGGTAAAGATGTCATCGGCGAGCTTCGCGTGGGCGATGTCATTGAAACTATCGAAATCGAAAACGCCGACTAGCCACTAGCTTTCACGCGTATTCAAGGAAGACAGGAATTCATGGACAACCAATACGTAGCCCAGGCGCAAGCCGCATACCAGGCACGCGACTTTCAGGCCGCAAGCCAGGCATACGTCCAGCTGCTCCAAGATCCCAGCGTGCCGAAGGGCCCGGGCGATTTGGGGTATCTGTACCATCAGCTGGGCAACTGCTTGCTGCAGCTGAAAGATTTCGATTCGGCTATCGAGTCGTACACTCAGGCGACCGCCGATTCCGCTTACGATGCCGTGGGCGCGGTGAATTGCAACTTGGGCAAAGCGTACGTTTTCAAGCACGATTACGAAAACGCCGTGTCTCATTTTGAAATCGCCACCTCCGATGCCAAATACGACACTCCTTACAAGGCCTATTTGGGCATGGGCAATGCGCTTTTGAAGCTTGGCAAAAACGCCGAAGCCGGCGTCGCATTCCGCGAGGCCGCACTCGATTCGCGCAACCCCGATCCGAGCAAGGCGCTGCTCAACCTGGGCGTATGCTTCATGGCCCTCAATCGTCCAGCCGATGCCGTGGCATCGTATGAAAGCGCGCTGCAGTTCGACATGGATGCCGCAACGCGCAACAAGATGTACGCGAACCTCGGTCAGGCCTACGTTGCTCTGGGCCAAATGCAGAAGGCTATGAGCGCGTTCGAGTCGGCTCTCGCCGACAAAACATACTTCCTGAGCGAGTCGGCGAGCGTCGACTATGCCCAGGCTGCCAAGTGCATGGCGACGGGCACCATCGCGATGCCCGCCATTGGCCAGCAGACAGCGCCCGCACCGGCGGCTGCGTCCAACGACGGCAACGACATGTCAGGCCTCGACGTTCCGGCCGATGGCGTGCCCACGCAAGACGATGCCTATCCGGTGGAAGCGTACGCCGACCCGCAGTATTACCCGGCCGAGGCCTATGGCTACGAGCCAGTCGATAACTACAATTCGGGCGACGAGCGTTTCTTCAACGCGAGCGATGAAGAGCTCGAGCGCTATTCGAAAGGCATTGCGCGCCAAGATCGCAAGCGTCGCAACGTTGGCCTGAAAATCCTGGTCGCGTTCTTCGTGCTTCTGCTGCTCGCTGCCGGCGCAGGCGTGTTCCTGTATACGCAGGGCTACGGCTATCCCACCCAGGAAAGCGTAGTGAAAGGCCTGTTCGCCGATACTGAGAACGCTTCGAGCTATTTCGTTTCGTCGATGAGCTCCGATAAAGTCGACGATGCCATGCGTGGCGTCGTGTCCGATTCCGATGTCGCCATCGATGGCATGGACAAATCTATGTCAAACTCCACGGTGTATGTGACGGCGTCCACGCCCGAGGGCGGGGAAGTGTCCTACACTGTTTCCATGGTGCGCGACATGCTTGGCTGGAAGGTTTCCGGCGTGCAAATGACGTTCGCCTCCCAGCAGTCATAAATGCTGCAACGCCTGGGTAGCCAGGTTGCAATATAGTGCGTCGCCTGAGTGCGTCGTGCCTGTTAGAAAGCCGTTTTTCTTCAAGAAAGGGAACAATCATGGCAATTGAAAAGACCTACTCCATGCTCAAGCCCGACGCTGTGCGCAATCATCACATCGGCGAGATCGTGAGCCGCATCGAGCGCGCTGGCCTCGTTATCGAGCGCATGGAGCTGGCCAATGTTACCCCCGAGCAGGCTGCTGCGAACTACGCCGAGCACGAGGGCAAGCCCTTCTACAACGGCCTCATCGAGTACATCACCAGCGGCCCGGTTGTGAAGATGGTTGTCTCCGGCGAAGGCGCCGTCAAGAAGATGCGTACCCTCATGGGTGCCACCAACCCGGCAGAAGCTGCCCCCGGCACGATTCGTGGTGACTTTGGTCTCATTATGGACGAAAATGTTATTCACGGCTCCGACTCGCCCGAGTCTGCCGAGCGTGAAATCGGCATCTTCTTCGGTGCATAAATAATCTACGCTAAGCCTTTCGGGCAAACACGTCGGCAAGCCGCTCGCTTTCATTGTCGGATTGAAGGAGGAGCTTGTGCTCTACCGCATCATTGATGCTGGCGACGTGCCTTTGCTCATTCGGGCTTTCATGGATTCTTACGAACTTGTGGCCCCGGTCGAATGCGACCAGGGCCACATTTTCGATACCATCGACGACCCCAATGACGTGGTGCTTGATTACTCGACCACCATCGCCTCTCCCAAAAAATATTTCTTGCCTCCTCGCGAGGTCCTTTTCAAATTCGATGTGGCGCAAAACGATGTCGACGCGTACGAGCTCGACGTGAAGCCACGTGTTCTTTTCGGCGTTCACCCTTGCGATATGAACGCCATCGAAAAGCTCGATTCCGTTTTTCTTGAAGGGCCGTACCCCGACCCGTATTACCGCGCGCGTCGCGAAGCCACGCTCATCGTGGGCGTTGGATGCACGCCTTCTCAGTCGTGCTTCTGCCATCGCATGGATGCCGACGAAGCGCCTGCCGGATACGATTTGTTCCTGCAAGATTTGGGCGACCGCTTCTGGGTCTCCATTTCTTCGGTCGCTGCAGCGGAAGTTTTGGAAGAATCGACCACGTTGCGTGAAGCTACCGACGAAGATCGCGCCGCTTTCGCCGCCGCCACCCGCCGCCGCAACGAGGCATTCTCTTCCGACATTCCCTTTGTGCAAGATGTTGCCATGCTTATGGACACGTATCACTCCGATCCGTTTTGGGCCGAACTGGGTTCGCGTTGTCTGAATTGCACCGCGTGCGCTTCGGTGTGCCCCACGTGCATGTGCTTCGACATCGTCGACGAGCTTGCCTTCGACGGCAAGACCGGCGAGCGTGTGCGCGAGTGGGATTGCTGCACGAATCCCCAGTTCGCAACCGTTGCAGGCGGTCATAATTTCCGCCCGAGCGAACGCGAGCGCGTGCGCCATCGCATGTATCACAAGCTCAATGGCTTCAAGGAAAAGCATGGCAGCATGCTCTGCGTAGGTTGCGGCCGCTGCGTCGATGTATGCAAAACCGGCATCAATCCTATCGAGGTGCTGAAATTCTTTGACGAGAAAACGCGCGGCGCGCATGACGCCCAGCAGGGAAGGGGGGCGACCAATGGCGAATAGGCATGCTTTCACGACTTCGGTCGAGGTATCTCCGCTCGCCGCAGCAGGCCATGTCAAAACGGGCGCTGAGCTCATGGCCGAAAATCCCTATCGTCCGTGGCCTGCGCGCATCACGTCTATCATGGAGCTTACCGCAACCGAGAAGCTCTTCGAATTCCGCTTGATTGACGAGCGCATTCGCGAAGCGTTCCACCAGCAGCCCGGCCAGTTCGTCGAGCTGTCCATCTTCGGCGTGGGCGAAGCTCCCATCTCCATCTCTTCGTCGCCTTCCAAGCAGGGCTTCATCGAGCTGTGCGTGCGACGCGCAGGTAAGTTTACCGAAGAGCTGCACAAAATGCAGTGCGGTGACGTGGTTGGAATTCGCGGGCCTTTCGGCCGACCGTTCCCATTCGAAAAAATGAAGGGCCACGACATTTTGCTTGTCGCGGGCGGTTTGGGCATCGCGCCCCTGCGATCGCTGATCAACAATATTCACGATGAGCGCAGCGAGTTCGGCAAAGTTACCATCATCTATGGCTCGCGCAACCCGCGCGAAGTCATGTTCCGCGACCAGTTCGAGATGTGGCGCCACCGTCACGACTTCGATCTTCACCTGACCGTCGACAATTACGAAGACGGATGGGATGGCGAAGTGGGCCTGGTCACCAAGCCTTTCGAACATTTGGAAGTCGATGCCGACAATACGTTCGGCGCATTGTGCGGGCCTCCGGTCATGTATCGATTCGTCGTTGAGGAAATGCGCAAGAAGGGAATTCCCTACGATCGCATTTACATGAGCTTCGAGCGCCATATGAAATGTGGCATGGGCAAATGCGGCCATTGTCAAGTGGGCCATCAGTATGTGTGCATTGACGGTCCCGTGTTCAATTATTGGGAAGCGAAGAATATTCAGGGGTCGATGTAGATGGAATGCCAAACGAAAAGGAACGCCACGCCGCGCGTGGTGGTGCTGGGCTTGGCGAGCTGCTTCGGCTGCCAGCTGCAAATTACGAATGCCGAATCGCACTTGCTCGAAATTCTGGGCCAAATCGATGTGCAGTATTGGCAAATGGCCTCAAGTGCGCCCGAGCCCGAGGGCGATGTCGACGTCGTAATTATCGAGGGCGCCGTTTCCACGGTTGAATCCCGTGAAATCGTTGAGCGTTGGCGCAAACGCGCGAAATGCCTGATCGCTATAGGTGCATGTGCGGTATGCGGAGGAATTCCTTCCATTGCGGCGCATCATTTGGATGAGCGCGCGAAAAGCGTGTATGGCGATGCGTTTCCTTCCGCTTGCGGAGAAATGCTTGTTCCCCAGCCGGTTAGCAGCGTGGTCGATGTCGATTTCGAAGTTCGCGCATGTCCTATTGATCCCGCCGATTTCGTTGCGGTGATGCAGCATGCTATATATGGCAGCAACGCCACGGTGCAAACGGGAACGTTGTGCGGCAGCTGCAAACGCAATGAAAGCGGTTGCTTGTGGCGTGAAGGAAAAGTGTGTCTGGGCCTCGTGACCCAAGAGGGTTGCGGCGCGAAGTGCGTGCAGCTTGGCCGCGAGTGCAATGGCTGCCGTGGCCTGTCGGCTAACGCGAATCTTTCGGCGGCGCGCGCGTTCGCCGAAAGCACGAGCGTCGGCGCTGTCCGCTTTGATGAGGCGCTTGAATTGTTCAACCTGGTGAACCCCATGCTTTCACCAATTTCGGAAGGGGAGGAGTAGCTCATGCGCACGACGCTTTCTATGCACCATATTGCTCGCATCGAGGGACACGGCAACATCTCGCTTTCCATAGAAGATGGTCGCGTGTCCGATGTGAAGATGAACGTGGTGGAACCCGCCCGTTTATTCGAGTCGATGGTGGGAGGACGCCCCTTCACCCAAACGAGCTATATCGCCTCGCGTATTTGCGGAATTTGCTCGTCGAGCCACGTGATAACCGATTTGCTTGCGATTGAGCAAATCTTTGGCGTGAAGACGAGCGAGCGCACGCGCGTTTTGCGCGAACTGCTCGTGTATGGCAGCTTCCTTCAGAACCACGCAGCGCACTTGTTCGTTTTTGCCGCTCCCGATTTCAAGGGGCTCGACAGCGCTTTCCCCCTTGCGGAATCGGCGCCCGAGCTTTTCAATGGCGGAATGGCTATTAAGGCGTTGGGCAATGAGCTGTGTACACTCGTTGGCGGACGCTCCATTCATCCCATCACATGCGTTGTGGGCGGTTTCACCCATGAGCCGTCTCGTGACGACTGCCTTGCCATGGCCGATAAAGTTGCTGCAGCGCGTGAATTCTGTGAAAAAACGGTCGATGTTTTCGCGGGCTTCAAGGTCCCACAGATTGAAACCTCTGGCGATTTTATGGCGCTCGTGGAAAAAGGCCGTTATTGCGTGGTTGGCGATACTGCGGCTTTCGCATCCGATGGCGCACGTTTTGCCGCGGCCGATTACGCCGATCATATCGAGGAATACGCCGTCGATCATTCGGCTGCGCGATTTTCGCGCCGCGCGAGCACGAAGAAAAACATCACGACGAGCGCGCTTGCGCGCGTTAACTTGAGCTGGAATGAGCTTTCGCAGCCTGCGCGATTGGCTGCGGCGAAAGCGGGCCTGCGTCCTCCGGCGCGAAACCCCTTCTTGAACAATGTTGCGCAGGCCGTCGAGCTCGTCGATGTGTGCGTTCGTTGCGAGGCGATGCTTCGTTGGCTCGCATTCGGCGAGGGAACGAGCAAGCCCGTCGATTTCGAAGTTCGTGCGGGCAGGGGCGTTGGCATGACCGAGGCTCCGCGCGGCACGCTCATTCATGAGCTGGAAATTGGGGAAGACGGTCGCGTCAAGCACGCGAGCATCATCACGCCTACGGTCCACAATCTGGGCGATACCGAATCGAGCGTCCGCACGCTTGCCGATTTGCTGGCCGAGCAGGGCGCTTCCGAGGAAGAAATTCGTTTGGAGGTCGGAAAGCTCGTTCGTGCGTACGATCCGTGCCTCTCATGTTCCGTGCATTAGGCGATTTCTGCGAGTTTTGAGGCTCGAAAAACGTCTCAAGCGCCGGTTTCTACGATAATTCGAGCCGCTTTTGAGCGGCTCGAATGGTTTAATGTGGACAAAATGTGAGCAAACAAGTAGTAATTCATTCAAACACGACCGCTCACGTCAATAAAGATACCGTTCACCGAAAGTGAAAAATTTTTTTACGGGCAATTATTTCGGGAAAATGACCGAAAATAGTTGGACAAATTCGTAATCCGTGAATTGAAAAAAGCCGTTTGATGTGGTCAAACGGCTTTTGTTTACGACCCATAAGAAGGCGGTTTAAAGCACGCGGCGTAGCTGCTGTTCCTTGATTTCGCTCTCGAGGGAGGAGTGAATGATGTTTTGGAACGGTTCGACGTCACTCAAAATGCCTGCGTTCGAGAGCTCAGGGTCGGAAATTCGATGCACGAGATAGCTGATTGCGGCCCCCGTATAGAACTCGGCAAGGAAGTGCACGGCCGAATCGCTCAACGATCGGTTGCTCAAAATGAATCGAATATCGCGCTCAAGCGCCGGGACATAGAGCTTGTAGAGATACGAGCGCAGCCCATCTTTTTCGGTGCTGTGGAGCGCCTTGGCGTAATATGCGCGGCGCTTTTCGAGCGTGTCGGCGAGCGCTTGGAAGAATTCAGATCCATCGAGCGAGCGCACGCCGACCTTCTTAAAAGCGTAATACGGCTTGTCGGCAATAGCCCCGTCTTCTTCGCGCTCATACACCAAATGGTCGGAATCGAAGCGTTCAAGCAGCGTTTCGGCAAGGTCGTTGCGGAAGACCCAACGAATGAGATGGGCCTTGTCTTCGAAGTGGTAGTAAAACGTTTTGCGGTTTTTACCCGATGCGGCAACGATGTCGGAAACCGAGATTCTTTCAATGGGGAGCTTCTCGGCGAGGCTCACGAACGATTCGCCCATAAGCTCCATGGTGTCGGAAGATGCCATAACGCTCCTTAAATCATGAGTGAATTAGGACAGTTTTGCGAGTGCGTGGTGAAAACAAGCATGTGCATGGGAACGGCGCCTTGCGTAAAACTATCCATATTTTAGCATCAGAGTCCGACACAAGCATCAATATGTCCTACTAGTTTTATAAGTAAAACATGCTCATTTCACTTGCAGGGATGCCATTTTGCCTGGTTTTACCTGTGAAAATATATGCCAATCCTATATATTGAACCACAAAGCTACAGAATTAGTTATATGTCCCGCAAAACGGCCTATTTTTACCCAGAACCTTGGAACTGACCATGCTCGAACGGACAGGAAGGGCGTATTCTGCCGATATCGAAACCTGCGCCTTGTAGCGAAGGGGACAGGTTGGTCGAAAAGTCGACTCTTAACTAGGAGGAAGCAATGGATTTCGCTTTGACCGATGAGCAAGAGCTGCTGCTCGAAAGCGTGCGCGAGTTCTGCGATCGCTATTTCACCGACGATGTCGTGAAGGAAATGTACGAGAACGGCGGCATGCCCGACGAGATCGCCGAGGCATATCGCGACGCTGGCTTTGGCCTGATGGGTATTCCTGAGGAGTACGGCGGAATCCCGGCTGACAAAGTCACGTTGGGCCTGATGATTGAGGAGCTTTACCACAGCGCTGGCTGCATGCATATCCTCTATCAGAACTCCCTGTCCATGTTCGACATCATGGAGTTCGGCACCGAAGAGCAGAAGCAGCAGGCCGTCGACCACTACATGGAGACCGGCTGGCCTATCGCTTCTCTGTCCATCTCCGAGCCGGGCGCTGGCTCCGACAATGGCTCCATGACCTGCGTCGCTAAGAAGCAGGCCGACGGCACTTACAGGCTTTCCGGCCAGAAGACCTGGGTCACCATGGGCGAGAAACTCCCGTACACCATCGTCGTCGCCAAGGACGAGGATCCCAGCCGCGAGAACCGCAACATGTCTCTTTGGTACATCCCCATGGACACCCCGGGCGTTTCCACCGCTTCGCTGCACAAGATCGGCCAGCAGTGCATCCCGTTCTGCGAGGTCTACTTCGATGACGTCGTCGTTACCGAAGAGCAGCGCATGGGCAAGCCGGGCGAGGGCTTCATGATGCTCATGAAGAACTTCGAGGTCGAGCGCTCCTTCATCGTCGCCGAGCAGGTTGGTCTGGCTCAGGCCGCCCTCGAGGACGCTGCCAAGTACGCTAACCAGCGCATTGCTTTCGGCAAGCCGATCACCAAGCTGCAGATGATCCAAGAGAAGCTCTGCGACATGGAGATCAAGGTTCAGAACACCCGCAACATGCTTTACAAGACCCTGTGGAAGCTCGACAACGGCGAATCGGTTCAGCTCGACTCTGCGATGCTGAAGCGCTACGGCTGCTCCGAGTGCTTCCAGGTCGCCGACATGGCGCTCTCCATCTACGCCGGTTTGGGTTATACTACCGAAGTCCGCATTGGCCGCATCTGGGCTGACCTGCGCGGCAACATGTTTGGCGGTGGCACCCACGAAGTCATGGCCTACATTGCCGGCCGCCAGGTTGCCAAGAAGTACGCCAATTAGTAAGTCACGCATAAGACAGTCTGTTAAGAAACGTATCCGAGAAGGGAAAGGTACAAGATGAAAATCGTTGTTTCTTTCAAGGTCGTTCCTGACGATCAGGACATCCAGGTGTCCGGCGACGGTAGCCTCGACTACGCCAAGGCTCACCAGATCGTCTCGACCTACGACTTGAACGCGATGGAAGCCGCCGCTCAGCTGGCTGCTGCCAACGAAGGTTCCGAAGTCGTGGGCATCACGGTCGGCGGTAAAAAAATCGACGACTCCAAGACCAAGAAGAACGTGCTTGCTCGCGGCATTGATCAGCTCTACATGACCGCTGACGACGCGTGCGCCGACCTCGACGCTGGCGCTACCGCTGCGGCTCTCGCCGAACTCGTTGTCAAGGTGGGCGAATATGACCTCATCATCTGCGGCGACGGCTCTGCTGACAACTACGCTCAGCAGGTTGACGTGCAGCTGGCCGCTAAGCTCGGTCTGCCCGTCGTCAATGGCGCTACCAAGATTGAAGCTGGCGACGGCGTTGTGACCGTTGTCCGCACCCTCGAAGACGTCGTCGAGACCGTTGAGGTCCCGCTGCCTGCCGTTGTTTCGGTTTCTCCCGACGTCGCTCTGCCCCGCATCCCGGGCATGAAAGACATTCTGGCCGCCGGCAAGAAGCCGATGAACGTCTCCGCCGCTGAGGGCACCTTCGCCAACAGCATCGAAGTCGTCGACTGCAAGGCTCCCAAGCAGGCCGACCGCAAGCTCGAGATCATCGACGCCGCCGACGATGGCGCCATCGAGAAGTTCGCTGCCGCCATCAAGGCCGCTCTGTAGTTCGCGGAATTAGGAAAGGATCGAAAACAATGAAAGCATTTGTTCTCGCTGAGCATTCCGACGCCGCCCAGGAGCTCTGCGCTGGCGCTCGCACGATGGCCGATGAGGTCGTTCTGGTTGCTATCGCCGACATGGAGGTTCCTGCCGCCGTCGCCGATAAAGTCCTGCACGTTGCCCTTCCCGAAGGCGCTGTCGTTGACGACGCTGCCGACACCGTGATTGCTGCGTTTGACGCTGAGCAGCCCGGCGTTGTGCTCGTTGAGCCGACCCGCCACATGAAGGTCGTTGCTGGCAAGGTTGCCGCTCATGCTGGCGCCTCCATCATCCCCGACGTCATCGAGTTCGACGGCGACGTCGCCGTCGACATGTACTTCGGCGGTGTGGGCATGAAGAAGCAGAAGGCCACCGGCGTTGCCTTCTACGGCGTTGGCGCTGGCGTTTTCGCTGAGGCTGCCGCTTCTGGTGCCAATGCGACCGAGGAACTCGCTTGGGTTGCTCCTGCCAAGGCCATCAAGCTCGTCTCTTCTGTGCCCGTCGAGAAGTCTGGCGTTGACCTGAACAAGGCCGACGTTGTCGTTGCCGCTGGTCGTGGCTTCGGCGCTGAGGAAGACCTCCAGATGGCTCGCGACCTCTGCGACAAGATCGGCGGCGGCCTTGGCTGCTCCCGTCCTCTCACCGAGGGTGTCAACTGGCTTCCCACCGAGGTCTACGTTGGCGTTTCCGGCCTCATGCTCAGCCCCAAGGTTTACATCGCAGCTGGCATCTCCGGCCAGATGCAGCACATGGTCGGCTGCAACCGCGCGACCACGCTGTTTGCGATCAACAAGGACAAGAACGCTCCTGTCTTCAAGCAGTGCGACTACGGTCTGGTTGGCGACATCAAGACTGTCCTGCCCGCGCTTGTTGCTGCGCTCTAAGTCGAATTCGACTTCGTAAACCGGCGTAGGCGTTTCCTGCGCCGGTTTTTCTTATCGCTTTCAAGGAAAGGAAGAGTCAATGGCAGACTTCGACGCAATCGTCGTCGGCTCTGGCTGCGCTGGCTCCGTTGCCGCATATGAGATTGCCAAGGCCGGCAAGTCGGTCCTGGTCGTTGAGCGCGGCAATTTCGCTGGTGCCAAGAACATGACGGGCGGCCGTATCTACGGCCACTGCCTGCGCGCTGTGTTCCCCGACAACTTCGACGAGATCCCGTTCGAGCGCAAGGTTTCGCACGAGCGCATCTCGCTGATGTCCCCCAACTCCAACTTCACCATCGATTTCACCTCCGAGGACCTTCTCAAGGACGGCCAGGAATCTTACACCGTGCTTCGTGCGCCTTTCGACCAGTGGCTGGCCGAGCAGGCCGAGAACGCTGGCGCAGAGTACATCTGCGGCATCGCCGTTGAGAAGCTCATCAAGGATGAGAACGGCAAGGTTATCGGCATTTTCGCTGGCGAAGACGAAATCACCGCTGATGTCGTCGTGCTGTGTGACGGCGCGAACTCGCTTCTGGTCGAGCAGGCCGTGGGCGCTAAGCGTCCTCCGGCGTCCCAGATGGCCGTTGGCGTCAAGGAAGTCTTCGAGCTTCCCGAAGAGGAAATCGACAAGCGCTTCCAGTGCGCACCCGGCGAAGGCACTGCTTGGCTGTTCGCTGGCGACGCCACTCATGGCTCCTTCGGCGGCGGCATCATCTACACCAACAAAGACTCCATCTCTGTTGGCATCGTTGCTGGCGTTGAGGCTACGGCCAAGGGCAACGTTCCCGTGTACCAGATGCTCGAGGACTTCAAGAATCGTCCCGAGATCGCTCCTGTGCTCAAGGGCGCCAAGCTCGTCGAGCACTCCGGCCACCTCGTTCCCGAGGGCGGCATCACCACGATGCCCGAGCTCACTGCCGATGGCGTCATGGTTGCTGGCGACAACGCCACCATGTGCGTCAACCTCGGCTACACCGTGCGCGGCATGGACTACGCCGTGGCTTCTGGCCAGATGGCTGGTCAGGCTGCTGTCAAGGCGCTCGACGCGGGCGACACCTCCAAGGCTGGCCTGAAGTGCTACGTCGACGCTCTCGAGAATTCCTTCGTCATGAAGGACATGCGTCAGTTCAAGAACGTTCCTAACTTCATGGAGCACTTCGACCGCATGTTCTGCGGCTACCCCGAGATGATTCGCGACATGATGAACACGATGTTCGTCGTCGACGGCAGCCCGGTTCAGCCCATGAAGAAGTCCATGATGCCCATCGTTAAGGGTGTCGGCTTCATGAACCTGTTCAAAGACGTTAAGGGAGCGATGAAGGCACTATGAGTGATATCAAATTCACGGTGAACGTCGATGAGTACCTGTCTCTGAACAAGTACGAAGTCGATGAGTCCAATGCACATATCGAGCTCGTTGAGGATCCTTCTGACGAAGAGTTCGACAAGCTCATCCTGGTTTGCCCCGCTGCGCTGTACAAGCGTGACGAGGATGGCAAGAAGTCTTTCGACTACGCCGGCTGCCTGGAATGCGGCACCTGCCGCTTCGCTTGTGCCGACACCATCATCAAGAAGTGGGAAAACCCGCAGCCTACCATGGGTGTGGAGTACCGCTTCGGCTAAGCCAAGCGCGATATATCGCATATAAAGAAAGGAGCCTTCGGGCTCCTTTCTTTTTCTATACGGCCCAGACGCATCACGGTTTGGGCCTTTGCTGCTCTTTCGGCTCTACATGGCGTTGAGTTCGCTTTGGGTCACGGCTCACTACTGCTTCGCCCTTCGGGCTACGCTATGCGCTCGCCTGGCTTCGCTTAGCTTTTCAATAAGGGCAAGTATGAGCTCGGACGACCCTAAGCGAACCCAACGCCATGCAGAGCCGCCGCGTCATTGTTTTTGCCAGAGGGGAAAATCGGACTTCTGTTCGCCGCTCCCTCGGCTTGCTCGAGACCGTCTGAGCTCACCCTGGTCTTCTTCTAAAAACTATGCGAAGCCAGGCGAGCGCATAGCGAGCGAAGCGAACGGTAACGAGCTGTGGTCGTAAGCAAGCCGAGGGAGCGGCGAACAGAAGCCTCAGGTCGAGCTATTTCGCGAGTAAAACCTCAACGGCGGCGAGCTTTACGCAGCACACAAATACTTCCATGGCCTGCTGGAGCTCGGAAAGTGGCGGCAGGGTAGGGGCGATGCGAATGTTCGTGTCACGCGGATCTTGCTTGTAGGGCCACGTTGCGCCGGCGCCCGTCATAGTAACGCCTGCTTTTTTGGCGAGCTCTACCGTGCGTTTTGCGGTTCCCTCCAATCCATCGAAGCTGACGAAGTATCCGCCCACGGGGTTCGTCCACGTCGCGATGCCTTCGTTCCTCAGTCCTTCTTCAAGCATACGCGCCACTAATTCGAATTTTGGGCGAATGATGGCGGCGTGCTTTTTCATGAGGGCATCAACGCCAGTAGCGTCTTTCAGGAAGCGCACATGGCGCAGCTGGTTCATTTTGTCGTAGCCCACCGTTTGCACGCCCACGCGAGCTTTAATTTCCGCGATATTCTCGGCCGATGCGGCAACGGCGGCGATGCCGGCGCCCGGAAGCGTGACCTTCGACGTGCTGGCGAATTTGAAATAGCGGTTCGGGTTGCCGGCCGCCTCGCATGCAGCGGCGATATCGGCGACGTGTTCGCGCTCGTCGTCGTAGAGATGATGCACGCAATACGCGTTGTCCCAGAAAATGCGGAAATCGCTCGCGGCGCAGGGCATTTCCGCAAGGCGATGAACCGTTTCGTCGGAATACGTGATGCCGGTGGGGTTGGCGTATTGAGGCACGCACCATATGCCCTTGATGGAATCGTCTTCGGCGACAAGTCGCTCGATTTCGTCTATGTCGGGACCGTTTTCGTTCATCGAGATGGGAATCATTTCGATGCCGTAGCTTTCGGTAATGCCGAAGTGGCGATCGTAGCCAGGCACGGGGCAGAGCCACTTTATTTCCGGAAGCTTGCACCAAGGCGTACTGCCCAAATAGCCGTGCGTGTATCCAGCGGTTGCCAAGTCGAACATGATGTTGAGGCTCGAATTGCCGAACACGCATACATTGGCAGGGTCGTGCTCCATGACTTCACCCATCAAGCGCTTTGCTTCCGCGATGCCGTCCATCACGCCGTAGTTGCGGCAATCGGTGTCATCTTCAGCAATTAAATCGCTCGAAGAGGTGAGCTCATCAAGCATGGGCAAGCTCAATGCCAGCTGGTCGCATCCGGGCTTTCCACGTGCCATGTTCAAAGAAAGCCCCTTCGCGCAGTGGCTCGCGTATTCAGTTTCGAGGGCCGCTTTCAGCGTTTCGAGCTCGCTGGTGGACATATCGACGTATGACATATATATGTCACGCTCCTTATGTGGGTTCATGCCGTTTGCGCGACCACTTTACCAAAATAAAGCGCTCCTGATTACGTATCGCGGCATATACCGTATAATCGGCAGGTATTTTCGTACTTTGCGGCACGTGCCGCTCTAGAAGGGGGTATCGATGTCATCAGGCGACATCCAGGTCATTCTTGCGATGGCCCTATACTTCATCGTCGTGCTTTCGGTGGGCTTTTTCTATCTAAGGCGCTCGAATTCATCGTCCGAGAACTATTTCCTTGGCGGCCGAGGCTTGGGCCCCTGGCTCACAGCGCTTTCGGCCGAGGCGTCTGACATGTCGGGCTGGCTGCTCATGGGTTTGCCGGGCGTTGCCTATTTCACGGGCGCTTCCGATGCCATGTGGACTGCAATCGGCCTCGCCATTGGCACGTATCTGAATTGGAAGTTCGTGGCGCGCCGCCTGCGCAAGTATTCCGAGGTTGCCGGCAACGCCATCACCTTGCCCGATTTTTTCAGCAACCGCTTCCATGACGATCGCCGCATTCTCATGAGCGTCGCGGCCGTCATCATTCTGCTGTTCTTCTGCATCTATTGCGGCAGCTGCTTTGTAACGTGCGGCAAGCTTTTCTCCACGCTGTTCGGGCTCGACTACACCACCATGATGATTCTGGGCGCCCTCGTCGTGTTCGTGTACACCTTCGTGGGCGGATACCTCTCGGTATGCACAACCGACCTTATTCAGGGTTCTATCATGATTTGCGCGCTCGTGGTGGTTTTCGTGGGCAGCGTCGGCATGGCGGGCGGCGTGGAAAACACCGTCGCGTTTTTGCAAGACATCCCGGGCTTCCTTTCGGCCACTATGACGGCGCAACCTGTTATGGGCGCCGATGGCCTGCAGGTTGTTGAAAACGGCATGCCCCTGTTTGGCGAAGCGACGGTATACGGAGCCGGCGCAGTGACGATTGTCGGATGCCTCGCGTGGGGCTTGGGTTATTTTGGCATGCCGCAAGTGCTCGTGCGCTTCATGAGCGCGCGTCATTCTGATGACATCAAGAAGAGCCGCATCATCGCTACGGTTTGGGTTGTGGTGTCGCTTGCGAGCGCCGTGTGCATCGGCCTTGTGGGCCGCGCAGCGCTGCCTACAGAATTTCTTACCGCATCTGCCGCAGAATCGATTTTCGTCGTGCTTGCGCAAATCATGCTGCCTTCATTTGTGTGCGGCCTTGTGGTTTCGGGCATTTTCGCGGCAACGATGTCGTCTTCGTCGAGCTATTTGCTCATTGCCGGATCGGCTATATCGCAGAACCTTTATAAGGGCCTCATCAATCGAAAGGCGACCGATGCTCAGGCGATGTTCGTCTCGCGCGTGGCGCTTACGGTCATCCTTGTCTTCGGAATCATTATCGCGCTCGACCAGAACTCTTCGATCTTCCAAGTCGTTTCATACGCATGGGCCGGTTTCGGCGCGAGCTTCGGCCCCCTTATGCTTCTATCGCTGTATTGGCGTCGCGCGAATTGGCAGGGTGCTCTTGCGGGCATGCTTACGGGTGCGGTAACTGTAATTGTGTGGAACCTTTGGGTGAAGCCTCTCGGCGGCATTTTTGGCGTCTATGAGCTTTTGCCCGGATTTATTTTCGCGCTTATCGCCATCGTGGTGGTTTCGAAGCTCACGGCTGAGCCCTCTAAAGAAGTTCTCGATGAGTTCGATCACTATATGGAGGCGGATGTTTAGGGCATAAAAACGCGAAACAGAGCATTGCCGAAAGGGAAGGGGCGCTTGGGAAAGCGCCCCTTTTTTCGCGTCTTGGAGAAAAAAATTGCCAAAAATTTTTTTGAAAAGATTTTTTTGGCAATTTGACAATTTTAGGCGATATGAGCGAAATACGCCGAGAAAAAGACCAGTTCAAAGCGGTCTTGTGATGGAAATATGTATGGATACGCCCGGCACCGTGTAAACGTTTGACACGACTAGGGGGTCACGGTAATATAACCACGCTCTTGCAGAGAGGAAAGAAAAACCGCCCTGCAAAAGCCGCAGCTTGATAAGTACACATAACGTATCCGAGCACTTTGCGAACTGGGCGTGTGCCCGAGTGGTTAAAGGGGACGGGCTGTAAACCCGTTAGCTCTGCTTACCTAGGTTCGAATCCTAGCGCGCCCACCAGTTTTGCCCGTGTAGCTCAGACGGTAGAGCACTTCGTTGGTAACGAAGAGGTCACCGGTTCAAGTCCGGTCGCGGGCTCCATCTTAGCTTATATTCACGATGGAGCTGATTCAAAGAGAAAAAGCCAAGCGATTTTCGCAGTCGTGATTATATGGCGGTGTAGCTCAGTTGGTTAGAGCACACGGTTCATACCCGTGGCGTCACTGGTTCGAATCCAGTCACCGCTACCATTTGTAACGAACACGCGTCCTTTTGGGCGCGTGTCTTAATATGAAGTAAAAGAGGCCGAAAGGCCCCCACAGAGGAGGAATAATGGCTAAGGAGAAGTTCGAGCGCAGCAAGCCGCATGTGAACATTGGTACCATTGGTCACGTTGACCATGGTAAAACCACTTTGACGGCTGCTATCTCCAAGACGCTGTCCATGAACGACGGCTCTCACGGCACCGCAAACGCTGACTTCACTGCCTTCGACATGATCGACAAGGCTCCTGAAGAGCGTGAGCGCGGCATCACCATTTCTATTGCCCACATCGAGTATCAGACCGACGCTCGTCACTACGCTCATGTTGACTGCCCCGGCCACGCCGACTACGTCAAGAACATGATCACCGGTGCCGCCCAGATGGACGGCGCTATTCTGGTTATCGCCGCTACCGACGGCCCCATGGCTCAGACTCGCGAGCACATCCTGCTCGCCCGTCAGGTTGGCGTTCCCTACATCGTTGTCTTCCTGAACAAGTGCGACATGGTCGACGACGAAGAGCTTATCGAGCTCGTTGAGATGGAAACCCGTGAGCTCCTCACCGAGTACGGTTTCCCCGGAGACGACACCCCGATCATCCGTGGCTCTGCTCTGAAGGCCCTCGAGGGCGACGCCAAGTGGCAGGAGAAGATTTGGGAGCTCATGGACGCTGTTGACTCCTACATTCCGACCCCCGAGCGCGACGTCGACAAGCCGTTCCTGATGGCTGTCGAGGACACCATGACCATCACCGGCCGTGGCACCGTTGCTACCGGTCGTGTTGAGCGCGGCGTTCTGCATGTCAACGACCCGCTGGAGATCGTCGGCATCAAAGAGACCTCCAACACGGTCTGCACCGGCATCGAGATGTTCCGCAAGCTGCTCGACGAGGCTCAGGCTGGCGACAACATCGGCTGCCTGCTCCGTGGTGTCAAGCGCGAGGACATCGTCCGTGGCCAGGTTCTCTGCAAGCCCGGCTCGGTTACCCCGCACTCTGAGTTCGTGGGTCAGGTCTACATCCTTACCAAGGATGAAGGTGGCCGTCACACCCCGTTCTTCGATGGCTATCGTCCTCAGTTCTACTTCCGTACCACCGACGTTACCGGTGTTGCTCACCTGCCCGAGGGCGTCGAGATGGTTATGCCTGGCGACAACGTTGAGATCACTGGTGACCTCATCCACCCGATCGCCATGGAGGAAGGCCTCCGCTTCGCTATCCGCGAGGGTGGCCGCACCGTTGGCTCCGGCCGTGTGACCAAGATCATCAAATAACTCTTTTAAGAGCCATTTGATTACTGGTTAGCTTGTGAGTGGAGCTCGAGCAATCGAGCTCCACTTCTTCAGCTGAGTGCTTTGTTGTATGTGTACAGATTCAAACTGAATTTCGATTTTTCTTAAAGGAGAGTTCATGCGTACGTTGGTCACCCTGGCCTGCACCGAGTGCAAGCGCCGCAACTACACGACCAAAAAGAACAAGCAGAATAATCCGGATCGACTCGAGATGAAGAAATATTGCAAGTGGTGCAAAAAGCACACCTTGCATAAGGAAACTCGATAAGATAGGGAACACAGGCCAGTAGCTCCAAGTGGTAGAGCGGCGGTCTCCAAAACCGCATGTTGTGGGTTCGAGTCCTACCTGGCCTGCCAGCTTGTTCAAGCAGCTTAAGTACGTAAGCTGCTTGTTTTGGTGTTTGGGGAAATTTAATTTCCAAGGATGATTCGGCGGTTTCTTCCCAAAGAAGCCGTGTGAGAGAAAAAGAGACTATGGCGAAAAAGTCTAAAACGCAGAGGGCGAAAGCTTCCGCAGCGCGCCAAGCGCGCAAAGTGCAAGCTGCCGAGCTCGAAGCCAAAGGCATCTCCGCTGAAGAGGTTGAAGCTCAGAAAAAGGCCGAAGCTGCTAAGCAGGAGAAGAAGGCCATCGAGAAGGCGAAGCCTAAAAAGCAGCGCTTTAAGTTCCTCAAAGAGGTTCGCTCTGAGCTTAAACGCGTTACGTGGCCCACGCGAAACGAAGTCCTTCGTTGGACGGGTGTTGTCGTGGGTGCGTTGCTGTTCTTCGGTATCTTCGTCGCCGTGCTCGATAACCTCATTGTTACGCCGATCGTCGTAGGCATCTCGAGCATTGGAGCAGGTGTCTAGTATGGCAAGAAAATGGTATGTCCTTCACACCTATTCCGGTTACGAGAATAAAGTGAAGACGAATCTCGAAAGTCGCATCGAAACGATGGGCCTCGAGAACAACGTATTCGGGATTGAGATTCCCACCGAGACGGTTACCGAAATCAAAGAAGGCGGCCGTCGCGTTGAGAGTGAAAAGAAAGTATTCCCGGGCTACGTTTTGGTTCGCATGGATCTTGACGATCGCAGCTGGGCTGCGGTTCGCAATACCCCAGGCGTTACCGGGTTCGTGGGAAGCCTCGGCAAACCCGAACCGTTGACTCGTGAAGAGTTCAACAAAATCATGAAACGCTCGTCTGTTGTTGCTCCCAAGAAGACCGTGTCGTCTTCTCTGGAAGTTGGGCAGGTTGTCAAAGTTACGAGCGGTCCTTTTGCCGAGTTTGATGGCACGATTTCTGAAGTCATGCCTGAGGCTGGCAAAGTCAAGGTCATGGTATCCATGTTCGGCCGCGAAACTCCTGTCGAGCTTACGTTCGACCAGGTTGCGACCATCTAATTTTGGCTATTCCCAGCCGCTGTGAGCCTGGGTGGACAGGGCTTCTCTTGCAGTGGCTGTGTATGGGAAATAACAAAACGGCAAGGTAAGGAAACAACGACAATGGCTGAGAAGAAAGTCACCGGCTTCGTTAAGCTGCAAATTCCGGCTGGCGCTGCTAACCCGGCTCCTCCGGTCGGCCCCGCTCTGGGTGCTCAGGGTGTCAACATCATGCAATTCTGCCAGGCGTTCAACGCCGCTACGCAGGAGCAGTCTGGCACCATCATCCCTGTTGAAATCACCATCTATGAGGACAAGACCTTCACCTTTGTGTGCAAGACTCCTCCGGCGGCTGTTCTCATCAAGGAAAAGCTCGGTATTAAGAGCGGCTCTGGCATTCCGCAGCTGAAGACCGTGGGCACGCTGTCCCTCGATCAGCTCCGCGAAATCGCCGATATCAAGATGCCCGACCTCAACGCTAACGACATTGAGGCCGCCATGGAGATCGTTGCTGGCACCGCCCGTTCCATGGGCGTTCGCATCGAGGGCCGCGAGATGAAGAAGGTTTATGTGCCTTCCAAGAAGCTCGCTGCTGCGCTCGCTGGCCGCGAAGAGTAATCTTCGCATCGCGTTTATTTGAACGCACTGTAAGTGGAAGGGTCTCACGATCCGCCATCACCACGTAAGTGGAAGGGTTTGAAGAAAACCCGCCATTACCACGAAAGGATAGAAAGACATGTCTCTTTCCAAGAATCGCAAAGCTGCCCTCGCTAAGGTCGAGAAGGACAAGCTTTACGCTCCCGTCGAGGCCATGAACCTCGTCAAGGAATGCTCTTCTGCGAAGTTCGACGAGACCGTCGAAGTTCACTTCCGTCTCGGCATTGACACTCGTCAGGCCGACCAGCAGCTGCGCGGCATGGTTTCCCTGCCAAACGGCTCTGGCAAAACTGTCCGCGTTGCCGTCTTCGCTGAGGGCGCGCAGGCTGACGCCGCCCGTGAGGCTGGCGCCGATATCGTTGGCTCCGATGACCTCGTGGCCGACATCCAGGCTGGCAACATTAACTTCGATGCTGCCGTGGCTACCCCGAACCTCATGGGCAAGGTTGGCCGCCTGGGCAAAATTCTTGGCCCCCGTGGCTTGATGCCGAACCCCAAGCTCGGCACCGTGACCATGGATGTTGCCAAGGCCATTTCTGAGCTCAAGGGCGGCAAGGTCGAGTACCGTGCTGACCGCTACGGCATTGCTCACGTCATCATTGGCAAGGCGAGCTTCACCGCTGAGCAGCTGTCCCAGAACTATGGCACCGTGTACGACGAGATTGTTCGCATGAAGCCGTCTTCGGCCAAGGGCAAGTACATCAAGTCGATCACGGTTTCTTCCACCATGGGCGTCGGCATTTCCGTCGACCCTGCCGTTTCTCGCAACTTCGATCAGGCTGCTGAGTAGTCTTTATTGAATTGCAACCGTCGTATCCACCATGCGATGGTTTAAAGCCCGCTCTTCGGAGCGGGCTTTTCTTTTGTGGTAGCATGGCGTGCGTTATGCGTTGAAAGAAGGCATTTCATGAGGCTGAACATCATTAAGAAATCGCCCGCAGAAATTGAGGCGATGAAAGAGGCGGGACGGCTTTCCGCCTATGTGCTCCGCAAGGTGGGCGAGGCGGCAAAGCCAGGCGTGTCGACGCTCGAGCTCGATGAATTGGCTGAAACGCTCATTCGCGCTGAAGGCGGAATCCCGGCCTTCAAGGGCTATGGCGGCTTTCCTGGATCCATTTGCGCCTCGGTGAACGATCAAGTCGTGCACGGCATTCCCTCGTCTAAGGCAATTCTTCGCGAAGGCGATATTCTTTCGATCGATACGGGCGCCACAGTTGATGGCTGGGTTGGGGATAATGCCTGGACGTATCCCATTGGTAAAGTATCGAGAGATGTTGCCATGCTGCTCGAGACTACTGAGAAATGCATGTGGGCGGGCCTCTCGGCTGCGCGTGCTGGCAATCATCTCGGCGACATTGGACATGCCGTTCAGAGCATCGCCGAGGCGCAAGGATATGGCGTTGTCCGCGATTATGTGGGCCATGGTATCGGCCGTCATATGCACGAAGACCCCAATGTGCCTAATTATGGGCGCCCTCATAGCGGCATAGAGCTTGAGGTTGGCATGGTGCTGGCAATTGAGCCCATGATTAACATGGGGACTCGTAAAACGCGCGTGGGCCGTGATGGCTGGCTTGTGACGACGCGCGACCATAAGCCAAGCGCCCATTTTGAAAAAACGGTCGCCATTACCGAAGATGGCCCTCTGGTTCTCACGACCGAGCCCGGCTTTACGCGACCCGTTTCAAAAACCTGTTAAAGGCTCGTAGCTTTAAACAGGTTTTACTCGCGATAAAGCCCGGCGGCATTGTGATGCTGCCGGGCTTTTGCCGGTAATTACCCTTTGCAATCTGCGGCTCGGCCTGTTGAACGCTCTGCGCATTGAGCACGCGAGCATTGAGCGCGGCATTTTTGGAGCTGTCGTCTCTTTGCCGTTATTCTCTTATGCGATCTAATGGCCCGATCTGTTAAATGCTACGAGCATTTAACAGATCTTGGCGTTTGAAGGGTTCGACGGCGTTATGGAGTCGCCGACTTTCTGTCGGTATTTGCTCCATGTGGCCTGAGGGATTTGACCTGTTAAACGCTACGAGCATTTGGCAGGTCGGGGAAGTGCTCTCGTCTTGCGAACAAGGGTCGATTTGGCTCTTATCGGCGAAGCTTGTCTGCGATTTTGTTCGCGATGTTCGCCACAAAGCTCGCTTCTTCAAGGTTGAGCTTCAAGGCGATGCCGAAGGTCACTACAAGCGCTGTGAGGCCGCCTGCGGCGATGCTGATAAGGGCGTTGACGATGGAGCCATTCATGGGTGCCACCACCATGCAGCCTTGCATCACGAGCCAGCCCGCGAAGGCTCCTGCAGCGCCGAGCGCGAACGAACGAACGGCTGATGCAACCATACCGCCAAAGCCAAACGCGCCAAGTCGATGACGCAGGTATGCGAAGCATGCTGCATCGAGCACGACGTAGAAAACCGTTTCGCTTAAGGCGACGGCGGTGATGCCGAGGTTGAGAGAGCCTGCGGCCGTCGTTGAAAATACCATGATGAACGCAATCTGCAAAACGGATGCGCACAGCATAAGGCCTGAATAGGGCTTCATTGCGCGCAACGCGGAAAACGCCTTCTGCAAATAGGTGTTCACTGCGTAGAACGGCAGCGAAATCGAAAGCACGATGAGATAGCTTGCAATTTGCCAGATGTTTTCCTGCGTGAAGGCGCCGATGTGATAAAGCGTGACCAGGGGCTCCGCAAACACAATGAGGTAGAGCATGAACGGCAGCATGAAAAACAGGATCTGCTTGCTGCCCGAGACCACGCCGCGTTTGAAGGAATCGGTGTCGCCCCTTGCGATTATGTGCGAGATTTCGGTGAACATGGTCGTGGTGATGGGCACTGTGAGGAAGGCGTAGGGGAGGGTGAACCACAGGCGCGCATACGCAATGATGGAAGGTCCGTTGTCGAGGCAGCCGTAGGCGGCCGAATTCTGAACGGAGACAATCACGAGGCCGGCGGTCATAACCACGACGGCGGGCACGCCAATCGAAAGCGTTTCCTTGAGCGCCGGGTCATGCAAGTCGACATGCGGGCGCAATTTAATGCCGTTTCGGCGCAGCGCTGGCAGCTGAATGGCCATTTGCATGAACACGCCAAGCGGGTTGCCTATGGCGATGATGAACTTCGCGAGCTCGGGATTGCTCGGAGCCACAAAGGCGTAGGCGACGAAAGTTACGGTTACGATGATGTTGTTGAAGATGGGCGCGGCCGACGACCACAGATAATCGCGCGAGGCGTTGAGCAGGCCACTTACGATGGTCGAGATACCGTAGAACACAATTTGCATTGCAAAGAATCGGAAGAAGAAGATGGCATCGCCCATTGTCGACTGGTCGTTCATGAAGCTTTGGGTGTAAATGAGCGCCGGCGCGAAAATGGTGCAGAGCAGTGCGACGAAACCAAGCACAATGAACGTGAGCGAAAGCAGGTTCGACGCGTATTCGTTGCCGCCCTTAACGCCGAGCCTGTCTTTTACCGAAACGTAGACGGGCAGAAATGCGGTTACCAGCATGCCGCCCACGACGAGCTCATAGAGCATGTTGGGCAGGTTGTTCGCCACTTGATAGGAACTTGCGAGCATGGTGGAGCCTAGGGCGAATGCCATTGCCCACGTGCGCATGAAACCAGTGATACGCGAAATAATGACGAAGAATGAAATAAGAGCAGCGGACGATCCGACGTTTGCGACGTCGGAGGCAGCGCCTTCCGCGCTTTCGTTGGGTTCGTTCGTTATGGAATTGTTCGTAGTAGTCATGTTGCCCTTAATGTTTGGGTATACTAATGCGGTTAAAGTCGATTGCAAATCAACCGCAATCATAGCGCGAGCGGTACAAATCGTGAAACGAGGCACCATGAACATCCTGATTATCCGCAACAACTCCAACGCCGAGGCCATCGATGCGTCGATGATGCTTGCGACGTATTTGGAGTCGCAGGGAATTGGGCATACCGAACTCGATTCCATGCCGCTTTCCATCGAGTCGGTCATCGACATGTGCGACGACATCGATGTGAAGTCGTTCGACATGGTTGTTTCCCTTGGCGGCGACGGAACCATGCTTCGCGCTGCTCGTCTCGTGGGCAAGCATCGCGTGCCAATTTTGGGGATCAATTTCGGTCACTTGGGCTTCCTTGTGAATTCCTCCAAAGATGGCGTGATTCCCATTGTCGCGGCTGCGCTTGCGGGCGATGTGGTGCGCGAAGAGCGCTCGAGCCTGCATATTGAGCTGTGGAGCGGCGAGACTCAGGTCGCAAGCCGTTTCGCGCTGAATGAATTCTCGGTCACGCGCGGCGAGTTGGGCCGCATCATCGATTTTGGCATCAACATCGCTGGCACGCATGTGGTTGATATGCGCGGTGACGGCCTGGTCGTTTCGTCGGCGACGGGCTCTACCGCTTATGCGCTTTCTGCGGGCGGTCCTTTGTGCTCGCCTGAGTTCCGCGGCTTGGTTGTTGTGCCCCTGGCGCCGCATACGCTGCTTTCTCGTTCGGTTATTACCGGTCCGAGCGACATTGTGGAAATCGACCTGTCGAAGAATCCCGAAAGCCGCGAGGCGAGCTACTTCGTCGATGGCGAGATCGTGATTCTCGATGAGCCTATCGATCGCGTTCTGGTGCGCAAGAGCAACAATCCCACCATTCTGCTGCGCTATAAGAGCGATGGATTCTACGCCGAAGCGTCGAGGGTGTTCTTCCGCGACGATCGCAAACAGTAAAACAAAATGCCCGCAGCGATGCGGGCATTTTTTATGGCTCGATATGGCTTTGGGCAGGTGGGCGCCCGCTCGGGCGCAGAAATTGGGGAAGTAAATTGCCACTGGCAAAAAAAGCTCGGCCTCGGCTTGCGCCGAGCCGGGCGGCGCCCGCTCGGGCGCAGAAGTTGGGGAAGTAAAGTGCCACTGGCAAGAAGACCCGGCCTCGGCTTGCGCCGAGCCGGGTAGCGCCCGCTCGGGCGCGAAAGTTTGGGAAATAAAGTGCCACTGGCACTTTATTTATGGAAGAAGCGGCGCTTTTCGTATTTCGGCTCGCAGCATACGTTGATGCCGAGCGTGCGGTAGAGCCTCTCGTCGGTTTCCGAAATAATCACGCTGAAGAATGCATCGCAGCCGTGCAGGTCGCCGGCGTGGTCGATGAGCTCTTTGGCTACGGGATCGGTTGCGGAGCTCACGGAAAGCGCAAGCAGCGTTTCGTCGGAATGCAGGCGAGGGTTGTTCGCGTGCAGAGTGTTCTTCTTCAGCTTGCAAATGGGCTCGATAACCTCGTCGGAAATGACGAACAGGTCTTCGTCGACGCCCGAAACGCCCTTCAGGGCATTCATGAGCAGGGAAGATGCCGCGCCGAGCAGGTTGGAGGTTTTGCCGGTGACCACGCGGCCATCGGGCAGCACCATGGCGCCTGCGGGTGCGCCGGTCGCCTCTTCCTTCAGAAGCGCCGCTTTGCGCGCAGGCGAGAAGTTCGCGTCAACCCCTACCTGGTTCATGAGCAGTTCGAGGCGTTGCACCTGGTCGAGATGCGTGCCCGTGCGGCGCTGGTTAACGGCGGCGGTGAAATAGCGGCGCACGATTTCCATCTTCGCGGCATCGCGGCATGCGTCGTCGTCGCAAATGGCGAGGCCGGCCATATTCACGCCCATATCGGTGGGCGACTGGTAGGGGCTTTCGCCCAAAATGCCCTCGAGCATGCTCTTCAAAACAGGGAAAATCTCGATGTCGCGGTTGTAGTTCACGGTTGTGACGCCGTACGCCTCCAAATGGAACGGGTCAATCGCATTCGCGTCGTCCAAATCGACCGTTGCGGCTTCGTAGGCGACGTTCACGGGATGCTTTAGCGGCAGGTTCCAAATGGGGAACGTCTCGTATTTAGCATAGCCGGCCTCAACGCCGCGCTTGTGCTCATGGTAGAGCTGCGAGAGGGCGGTGGCCATCTTGCCCGAGCCCGGGCCAGGTGCGGTTACCACGACGAGCGGACGCGTGGTTTCCACGAATTCGTTTTTGCCGAAACCGTCATCGGAATTAATGCGTGCGACATCGTAGGGGTAGCCAGCGATAGGGTAGTGCAGATAGCTCTTCACGCCGAGCGACGAGAGCTTCTGGCGGAATGCTGCGGCAGAAGGCTGGTTCTCGTAGCGCGTAATAACGACGCCGGCCGTGGCAAAGCCCATGTTCGCGAAAATATCGAGCAGGCGCAGCACGTCTTCGTCATAGGTGATTCCCAAGTCGCCGCGCATCTTGTTTTTCTCGATGTCGTTCGCGTTGATTGCGACGATGATTTCCACGTCGTCGGCGAACTGCTTGAGCATGCGAATTTTGCTGTCGGGTTGAAAGCCTGGCAAAACGCGGCTCGCGTGGTGGTCGTCGAAGAGCTTTCCGCCGAACTCGAGGTACAGCTTTCCACCGAACTGGCCGATGCGCTCACGAATATGCTCCGCCTGCAGGGCGATATATTTGTCATTGTCGAAACCGATGCGCATAAAGCCTCCTGGTAATCTGGACGTGGCACGCGAAGCGTGCGTATGCATGAACGACTTATTTTAGCGCTCTGCGCAACGCGTGTGGGCGACTGTGTTTCCGCCATGTAAAAACACCGCATTCCTTTGTAATTGGGCGTGGCTCTTGGGCGCCGCGCGCGTAAAATAGAACAACGTTTGAGTGAGGCATGTGCTTGCGCGCAAGCGTATTTTGGGTGCAGCGCATGTTGTAAAAAGAAGGCACGACAAGCGCAAAGGAGCATCATGGCCAAGCACATTTTCGTGACGGGCGGCGTGGTTTCGTCGTTGGGCAAGGGTATTACGGCGGCATCGCTCGGGCATCTTTTGAAAGCCCGCGGATACCATGTGACCATGCAGAAAATCGACCCGTACCTCAACGTCGACCCAGGCACGATGAGCCCGTTTCAGCATGGCGAGGTGTTCGTGACCGACGATGGCCATGAAGGCGACCTTGACCTGGGCCATTACGAGCGCTTTATCGACGAAAGCCTCACGCGCGACTCCAACTTCACCCAAGGCTCTATCTATCAAAGCCTCATCGCCCGCGAGCGTCGCGGCGATTTCCTGGGTGGCACCGTGCAGGTTATTCCTCATGTGACCAACGCTATTAAAGAGCGCCTCTATCGCATTGCGAGCCAAACGAACGCCGATATCGTTATTTCGGAAATTGGCGGCACGGTGGGCGACATCGAGAGCCAACCGTTCATCGAGGCTGCTCGCCAGTTCAAGAAGGAAAAAGAACCCGGCGACGTGATTTTCGTGCATGTGACGCTGGTTCCTTACATCGCCGCGGCCCACGAGGTGAAAACCAAGCCCACGCAGCATTCCGTCAAAGAGCTGCGCAGCGTTGGCGTGCAGCCCGACTTCATCGTATGCCGCAGCGACCACGAGATTTCCTCGGGCGTTCGCGACAAAATCGCCCTGTTCTGCGACGTTGACCCGGGCAATGTGCTCGCGTGCATTGACGCGCCGAGCATTTATTCGGTGCCCCTCGCGCTGCATGACCAGCATTTCGACGAGAAGGTGCTCGCGAAGCTAGGTCTTCCCGTGGAAGACGTCGACCTCACTCCGTTGCGCAAGTTCCTCTCGGCGCAGGCCGATTGCGAGGGCGAAGTGAACATTGCCATCGTGGGCAAATACGTGAAGCTTCCCGATGCGTATCTCTCCATTATGGAAGCGCTCCATCATTCGGGCGTGGCAAATGGCGTGAACGTGAACCTGAACCTCATTGATGCGGAAAAGGTCGACGACGAAACTGCCGAAGAGCTGCTTGGTGCCATGGACGGCATTTTGGTGCCGGGCGGTTTTGGCCAGCGCGCTTTTGAGGGCAAAATCGCGGCTGCGCGTTACGCCCGCACGCACAACGTGCCCTACTTCGGCATTTGCTTGGGCCTGCAGGCTGCCGTGTGCGAGTTCGCGCGCGACGTTGTTGGCCTGTCGGGTGCGACGTCTTCGGAGTTCGATGAGAACGCCGAGTATCAGGTTATTTCGATCATGCCCGATCAGAAAGATATCGACGAAAAGGGCGGCACCATGCGTTTGGGCGCGTACCCGTGCAAGCTCGAAAAGGGCACCAAGGCATTTGAAATCTATGGTGAGGAAGTCATCTACGAGCGCCATCGCCATCGTTACGAGGTGAACAACGAGTATCGCGGCAAGCTCCAAGAGGCCGGCATGGTGATTTCCGGCGTCTCGCCCGATGGCCGTCTCACCGAGATGATCGAGCTGCCGAACCATCCGTGGTTCGTGGCGAGCCAGGCCCACCCCGAGTTCAAGAGCCGCCCCACCAAGCCCCATCCGCTGTTCAACGGTTTCGTTGCCGCCGCGCTCAAACATCGCGACGAGGAATAAAAACCTGAGGCCCAAAAAGAACGAGGAGCGATCGCTTGGCGCGGCGCTCCTCTTTTTTAGGGCGGAGGATAGAAATCGTGTTTGCCTCAGAAGGCATCGATTCGGGTCGATGCCTTCTTTGCATGCATGGGGTTCGTCGGGCCCATGGAAACGTTTGGGCAAAATGCGCGCCTGCGTAGTCGCCGTTGCGGTGTTTTGGCCGAGATGTGCGCGGAACGATTTCACAAATCGCGCGTATGCGCAGCATTTTTAATGGGCCCCTCGTCTTTCGCGGGGTTGAGCGGGCGATGGGCTTGTGCTATGGCCGATGAATCTGCCGTATACTCTGTCTATGCCAAAGGAATCTTTCATATATAGTCTCGATGACACGGATGCGGCAGTGCGCCCCTTTCTTCAATACGCCCGCGACTATGCGGCGCATTTGGGCGTTGAGCGCGGGTCGTCTCGCCTCACGCTTGCGGCGTATGAGTCTGATTTGCGCGATTACTTCGCGTTTCTTCTTGGCCGCGGCGTGCTTGCGCCATGCGACGTATCGCGAGCCGATATCGTCGCCTATGAGTCCGACTTGGTCGAACGGGGGTATGCCGCGTCGACTATCTCCCGCCGCGTTTCGGCGGTGAAGGGCTTCCATCGCTTTCTTGTTTCAGATGAGCTGGTGCAAACGAACCCGGCAGAATCGATTTCTCTGCCCAAAAGGCCCGATCGTTTGCCCGATGCGCTTTCCGTCGCCCAAATCAATGCATTGCTCGACCAACCTTTCGGCGAAGGCCCTCGAGCGCAGCGCGACAAGGCGATGCTCGAGATTCTGTATGGCTGCGGTTTGCGTGCAAGCGAACTCGTGAGCCTCGATATGGGCTGCATTGATTTCGGCGGTGGGGTGGTGCGCGTGCTCGGCAAGGGCTCGCGCGAGCGCTTCGTGCCAATTTCGGGAACGGCCGAGACGGCGTTGAAAGCGTACGCATACGGCGGTTCTCGTGTGGAGCTTTCCATGAAGGGCAAGGGCTCGCCGGCGGTGTTTTTGAATGCCCGCGGCGCGCGCATGACGCGTCAGGCGGTGCATCGCATTGTGGCGCATGCGGGTGAAGCGGTGGGCATCGCCGATCTGCATCCGCATATGCTTCGCCATAGCTTCGCGACCCATATGCTCGAGGGCGGCGCCGATTTGCGCGCCATTCAAGAAATGCTTGGGCATTCCGATATTTCAACCACGCAAATCTACACGCATGTCAGCCGCACTCACATTCGCGAGGAATATCTTTCGGCACATCCTCGCGCATAGCCCCAACGTGCGGTGCGTCACGAGGAAAGAGCGCTTTTCGCCGGCTACTATATATGGTGGCCGTTTCATTCCTTGCACAAGTCACTTCGACCTCGATTTGGCCTCAAGCGCCTTCTGCGCCCACATGTTCGTCACATTCGCGCTCGTTTTTTCGGAATTCGGGTGCATCCGGTAAAAATTTTTCCCACTTTCTCCCACTGACTTTTTTTCATCGTTTGCGTAAGGCGGAGCACAAGATGTTGTGCTCCGCCTTTTTATTTTGCGCGAAATAGCTTTGAGGTCCTGCGCCGGTGGAGGAAAAGGGGGTGGAAGTGGAGGGGAAGGAAGGGGGCGATGGGGGAGGAATTGGGGGCGAATTTGTTGTGGAGTGGGGCAAAGTGGGATAAAATGGCGGCACCGGTTACGAAACGCGCGAATAACAACGAACAAAGGAGGTGTCCATGGCTGGGCTCAATGGCGAATATCGTCATAAGCTCGATGCCAAGGGGCGTCTGTCTTTGCCGTCGTCTATTCGCAAGCTTCTGACCGAGGAAACCCAAATGGTCGTTGTTCCCGATGCGCGAAACGAGTTTCTGTCGGTGTATACCAACGAAGCTTTCGACGTATGGATCGACACCTTGTTTGAAAAACGCGGTGGCTTTGACCCCAACAAGCGTGAGCACATGTTGCTGAACAGCATCCTTCGTGGCAATGCGACTCCGGTGACCATGGACTCCGCGGGCCGCATCACCTTGCCGCAGAGCTTGCGCGAGCGCGCGGGCATCGACAAGGAAGTCACCCTGGTTGGCGCTGGCAGCCACTTCGACATTTGGGATACCACGCGTCGTGAAAACCTGCTGGCGAGCATCGATCTTGATGCCCTGCTCTATTCGTAGGAGTTCTGACGTGGAAGAAATGACAAACCAATACAGGCATACACCGGTCCTGCTTGCCGAGTGCCTCGAGCACTTGAACCTTAAACCGCAGCACACGTTCGTGGATTCAACGCTCGGCGGAGCAGGGCATTCTTCCGAAGTCGCCAAACGGCTTGGGGAGGGCGGCCTTCTTATCGGCATCGACCAGGACGAAATGGCCTTGGCTGCCGCCAAGAAGCGCCTCTCTTCGGCTTCCACCGAAAACGCATGCGAGGTCATGCTGCTTCGCGGAAACTTCGGCGACCTGGATGAATTGCTGGTGGAAGCGCAGGTTCCTGGAATCGATGCGATTCTGTTCGATCTTGGCGTTTCCTCACCGCAACTCGACCTCCCGCAGCGTGGCTTCTCGTTCAGGGAAGACGCCTTGCTGGACATGCGAATGGACCCGGGTAGACAAACCATAACCGCAGCAGAGCTCGTCAACACCTTATCCGCAGCAGAGCTCACCCGGATCATTCGCGACTACTCCGACGAGAAGTGGGCGAGTCGCATTGCGCAATTCATCGTGGAGCGCCGCGAGAGCCACCCCATCGAAACGACGGGCGAACTCGTGGACATTATTAAAGCGGCCATTCCCGCTTCGGCGCGTCGCGCTGGCGGGCATCCCGCCAAGCGAACGTTCCAGGCGCTTCGCATCGAAGTGAACGGCGAGCTTACCGTGCTCCGTCGAGGTCTTGATGCCGCCATTCGGTGGTTGAATCCCGGCGGTCGCATCGCGGTCATCAGCTATCACTCCCTAGAAGACAGGGCGGTGAAGGAAGCTTTCGCCGAGCATTCGAAGAAATGCACATGCCCTCCCGGTTTTCCGGTGTGCGTGTGCGGCGCGAATCCCGCGTTGAAAGTGATTACCCGCAAACCCATTCTGCCCTCCGAGGCGGAAATTGAAGTTAACCCCCGCGCCCGCAGCGCCAAGCTGCGCGTTGCGGAAAAGATCAGATAGGCGCTCTGGTGCCTAGATGGTCGATACGCCGACTGTAAACGCAGCTTAAACACAGAAAGGAGGCAGGCATGAGACAATACGATTCATACCGCGCCTCCCAGCCGGCCTATGTCCATGGTTCTGCCGCGCCCGATTTGCGCAGGCAGGGTAACCCCGATGTCAATGTCATGCCCGGACGCCGCAATGGCGTCAATCATGCCGGTGTGCCCGAGAGCATTTTTGGCGTGGTGGGCGTTGTATTCGCCGTGGCGATTGTTATCGCGATTTTCGCATGCGCTCGTGTGCTTCTTTCCGCGGCGAGCGTAACCACGACTATTGCAACCGATGAGCTTTCCACGCAAATCGCCAACGAGCGCACGCTCGGCAACGATCTTGAGGTGCAGCAGAGCCAGCTTTCCAACTCCACGCACATTCGCTCCGCGGCTGAGGGCCTCGGAATGGCGGCGCCTGCCGCTACCGAAAGCATCGAGCTTGGCGCCGACGTCGTTGCGACCGACGCTTCGGGCAACCTCTCGCTTTCCGGAAGCTTGTCTTCTATGGCAAGCCAAGGCTAGGTGCGCTTCGTGTCTCGCGACGCGCGCCGTCAGGCGCCGAAATATTCCTTCGGCTCAAATCGCTTTAGGGTGCTCCTGGTTTTTTTTGGAATCGTCCTTTTGTTGCTCGTAGGACGTCTTGTCCAGCTTCAGATTATTCTTGCCGACGATTACAGCACCCAGGCTGCCAATTCGCGCACGGTGTCGGTTGAGCTCTCGCCTCGCCGTGGCACGATCTACGACCGCAATGGCAAAGTGCTCGCCTCCGACGTGCAGGCGACGACCATCTATTGCAATCCGAAAGAAATCACCGACGTGAAAAGTACGGCCGAGAAGCTTGCCGGCGTGCTTGGCGGCGACGCGTCCATCTATGAAGGCGCCCTTTCGACCGAAAACACCACGTTCGCATACGTGAAGCGCAAGGTCGACCAAGATAAAGGCGAAGAGGTACAAGGCCTCGGCCTTGATGGCATTTATTTCCTTGACGACATGAAGCGCGTGTATCCGTATGGCAGCATCGCGGGCCAAATTCTTGGTTTGGTCGATGTCGACGGCAACGGCCAAACCGGTCTTGAACTGTATTACGACAGCATCTTGAAAGGCGAACCGGGCAAGCTCGTGCTGCAGCAGGGAGCATACGGCATGCCTATTCCAGATGGCACCGAAGTTGACGAGCCCGCCAAAGATGGCCAAGACATCATTCTTTCTATCGATATCGACATGCAGCAATATGTCGAAGAGCGCCTTGCGAAGGGTGTGAGCGACATTGGCGGTGAAGATGGTTCAGCCGTGCTTTACGACGCCGATTCGGGCGATATTATCGCCATCGCCTCAACGCCTTATTTGGACCCCTCCGACCGCAGCAACATCGAAGAGGGCGCTACGTCGGTGAAAGCTATTACCACGCAGTTCGAGCCGGGCTCCATTTTCAAGACCGCGTCATTCTGCGCGATGCTTGAGGCGGGCGGTATTACCGCCCAAACTACGGTGGACTGTCCGGTGTATCTTGAGGCGGACGAGTACAAAATCTCTGATGCCCACGAACGCGCTGCAACTACGATGACTGCGGCCGAGGTGCTCGCGCAATCGTCGAACGTCGGCACGTCGCTTCTCGTGCAACAGCATTTGGGCTTCAACGGCTTGTATGACAAGATTCGCAAATACGGCCTCAATGATGCTACGGGCGTAGACTACCCCGGCGAAGCCGAAGGCTATTTGACCAATGTGAGCACGTGGTCGCTCATTCAGTCATACAACGTAACGTTTGGCCAGGGCATTTCGCTGAGCCCTCTTATGATCACGCGCTTTTATGGGGCCATCGCGAGTGGCACGGGCGTTGCCCATACGCCGCATTTCCTTATCTCGAAGCCCTCTTCGGGAGAGGAGGTCACGTGGGGTAGCGAGCAGATCATCGACAACACCGATGCCATCGCGCCGCTTACTGACATGCTGGTAGGTGTTGTGGAAAACGGCACGGGCAAAACGGCTGCCGTCGAAGGCTATACGACGGCGGGTAAAACCGGTACGGCGGAATACGCCGACGATACCGGCTCCTACGTGAAGAACATGTATAACCTCGACTTTGTTGGTTTCCTGCCAAACGCGACTTCGAATCTGGTGTGTTTTGTCGGTGTGAACCATGTGCCTTACGAGCGAAATACGTGCGAGGTGTTTAAAGATATAATGACCGAAGCAAGTAGCCGATATAAAATCGCGCAGAAGTAAACGCCGCCTTCGTGCGGCGTTTTGCCTGATTAAGCGATTCCGTTGAGGTGGATTGAATGGAACTCGAAATAGGACGTGTAATTGAGGCATGCGATGCTCGCGTGCTCGTGGAGCCCGAGAGCCGCGATGTTGCGGTCTTTGGCCTTACGTGGGACTCTCGCGAGGTGAAACCGGGCTTCGTGTATGCGGCCATCGTTGGCGAGCGCGTCGATGGTCACGCCTTTGCGGTTTCCGCGATCGAGGCGGGCGCCGTGGCTGTGCTGTGCACGCGTGAGCTTGACGATGCGGCGCTTGAGGCGGCCCATGCTGCCGGCGCTTGTGTGCTCAAGGTTGCCGATACGGCGGAAGCGATTGCCGAAATCGCCGCTGCATGGCGTGCAACGCTTTGCGCCACGGTGATTGGCGTCACCGGTTCGGTGGGGAAGACCACCACCAAAGGCCTCGTGCGTGACATCCTCTCTACGAAATATGAAACCTGGGCGACGAAGGGCAACTTCAACAACGAACTTGGTGCCCCCTATACGGTGCTCACGGCGCCCGCGTCGACCCAGATGCTCGTTGTTGAGATGGGCATGGACCGCCCGGGCCAAATCGCGCACCTCGCCGCCATGGCGAAGCCGAGCTTGGGCGTCGTGTCCATCGTGGGCACATCCCATTTGGAATATCTGAAAACGCGTGACAACATCGCGCTCGCGAAAGCGGAGCTGCTCGATGCGCTGCCCGAGGGCGGCTGGGCGTTTTTGAATGCCGGCTGCGATAAATCGGCGTTTATGGCCGAGCATGCGCGCCTTGTCGAGCGCGGCGTGAATGTATGTGCGTTTTCCGCGCTCGGCGAGCCCGATGCCTCTTTGGGCGCATGGGCTGCCGACAGCGCCGTGTGGGCCGAAAATGTCACGATTGACCCTGAAGGCCGTCCGCGATTCGAATTGTGCGCGCGTGGCGCGTTTGTGGGCGGCGAGCGTTGCCGCGAGCGGGTGGCGCTTTCTTTGCGCGGCGCGCAAAACGTTTCGAACGCATGTGGCGCCGCGGCGGTATGCATAGCGGCGGGCATGGAATTTTCCGAAGTCGCAACAGCCCTTGCTCAGGCTCAGCCTGAATCGGGCCGCGCTGAACTCGTGCGCGCGAAGTGCGGAGCCGTGGTGTTCAACGACGCCTACAATGCCGCTCCCGAATCGATGTGCGCCGCTCTTGCCACGCTTGCGTCGTATGAGACCGCGGGCCGTCGCATTGCCGTGCTCGGCGATATGGGCGAACTCGGCGTATCGAGCGTCGAGGGCCACGCGAAGGTCGGTCGCGTCGCGGCCGAGGCGGGCATCGATGTGCTCGTGTGCACGGGCGACCTGTCGCGGGGCATGGCCCGCGCCGCCGAAGAGGCTGGCATGCCGCGTGAGCATATCGTGTGCGTGAACGACGCCGACGAGGCGCTCGCCTACGTTTCGAAAACCATTTCCGAAGGCGACGCCGTATTGGTGAAAGCCTCGCACTATATGGGCCTTGATCGAGTCGTTGAAGGGATCATCGAATAATGCTGAGCTCGCTGTTTTCCGCATACCCGTCGTTTCTGGTGTTTCTGGGCTTCATCGTCGCCACGGCTTTGACCATGGCGCTCATGCCAGCCTGGATTCGCCTCCTCACCCGCACGCATATTGGTCAGCAGGTGCGCGCCGATGGCCCGCAAAGCCATTTGGTGAAGCAAGGCACGCCTACCATGGGCGGCGTCATTATGCTCATCGCCATCGTGATTACCGTGCTTTTGGTGGTGCCTCCTTCGTGGAGCTTCGTCGCGGCGCTTCTTGCGACGCTGTGCACCGCGGCCTTGGGTCTGTTTGACGATGCCGAAAAGGTTATCCATGAGCGCTCCTTGGGCTTGACGCCTAAAGGCAAGCTCATCGGCCAGTTCGCCATCGCCACGCTGTTCACGCTTTATGTCGTCAATTGGCTCGGCATTGCCCCCACCGTGCAAATCCCGTTTTTGCAGCCGTGGAATTTCGGCGTGCTCACCACGTCTATTCCGTGTTCCATCTGCCCCGATGGCTCGCTTGATATTCCCTGGCTGTACCTCGTGTTCTGCTATTTGCTCATCATCGGCATGTCCAATGCGGTGAATTTGACCGATGGCCTCGATGGTTTGGCCGCCGGAACGGTCATGGTCGTCATGATCGTCATGGCCGCTATCGCGTATCGCGAGAATATGCTTCCTATGGCCGTGTTCGCCGCCACCATGGCGGGCGCATGCGTGGGCTTTTTGTGGTTCAACGCGTATCCGGCCGACATTTTCATGGGCGACACGGGGTCGCTCGCGCTGGGCTCGGCGCTTGCCTGCATCGCCATCATTACGAAAACCGAAGTGTTCTCGCTCATCATCGGCGGTCTGTTCGTTGCTGAGGCGTGCTCGGTTATTCTGCAGGTCGTGCATTACAAGCGCACGAAAAAGCGCTTGTTCCTTATGGCGCCTTTGCACCACCACTTCGAGAAGAAGGGCTGGAGCGAAACGAAGGTCGTCATTCGATTCTGGATCGTTTCGGGCGCGCTTGCCGGTTTCGGCTTCGTGCTGTTCTTCATTCAGCCCATCGTCATGGGCATGGTCGCTTAAACGCCGACGGAAAGGGATAGTGTCATGGGCGCTTCTATCATCGAAGGAACCAAGGCCGCGCCAACGTGCTGGGGCGACGTGCTTATTCTGGGTTTGGGCAAAAGCGGCAAGGCCGCTGCGTCGTATTGCCTGAATTTGCTCGGCGGCCGCGTGAAGAGCGTGACCATCGCGGCTGGCGAGAAAAACGATGCCGCGCTCGAGTTCGCCGCGCGTTGCGAGGCGCTTGGTGCGCATGTGGTGTTTGACATGTATACGTTCAAAGACGCCTATGACGTGTGCATCGTGAGCCCGGGCATTTCCCAGTTCTCCCGTTTTTACGAAAATGCGAAGGCAGCTTCGACTGAGGTCATTTCCGAGGTGGAATTCGCTTGGCGCGAAAGCCCTGCAGATAGTCGTTGGGTTGCCGTGACGGGAACCAATGGCAAAACTACCACGACGTCGCTTATCACGCATATTTTGAAGTGCGCCGGCGAGCGCGTTGCCGCTGTGGGCAACATCGGCAATACGTGCATCGAGGCCGTGGGCAACGGCGAGGCCGACGTGTATGTGTGCGAGGCGAGCTCGTTCCAGCTGGCGAGCTGCCAGGCGTTTGCGCCCGAGGTCGCCGTGCTGCTCAACATCACGCCCGACCATCTGTATTGGCACATGACGTTCGAGGCGTATGCCGAGGCGAAAAAGCAGGTGTATGCGAACCTGGGCAAGAATCAGGGCACGCTCGTCATCGACGCCGTGTGCGATGTGACGCGTGACTGCGTGAAAGAATTTAAGAACGACCCCAAGCGAGCTTTCGGCTACATTCCCGTAGGGTGCGCCGCGGGCATCGACCATTCCATGAAGGAGGCTTGCGGGTCTGAAAACGCCGCATTCCTCGATGGCAATATGCTGCGCGTCGATTTCAAGGGCGAAGAAGTGGAGCTCGTGGGCGAAGGCGATCTTCTGATTAAGGGCGAGCATAACGTGTCCAACGCGCTCGCGGCGGCTGCGGCTGCGCTTGCGTGCGGCGTTGACGCCGCTCAGGTGCGCGAGGGCCTCGTGTCCTTTAAGCCGCTCGAGCATCGCCTGGAGCCGTGCGGCGAAATCGGCGGCGTGAAGTTCGTGAACGATTCCAAGGCGACCAACGTGGACGCCACGCTGAAGGCGCTTTCGGCGTTTGCTCCTCACACCGCCATTTTCTTGCTCGGCGGCAACGACAAGGGAACCGACCTTGACGAGCTCGTTGAGGCGTGCGACGCGAAATGCAAGGCTGTGGTTTGCTTTGGCGCGGCGGGCGAGCGCTTCTTCGATGCGTTCGCGAATGTGGGCGTGAAGCATGTTCGCGCCGAGCATATGGAAGACGCGCTCGATACGGCGATTTCCATGGCTCAGCCCGGCGATGAGGTCGTGCTTTCTCCTGCCTGTTCGTCGTTTGACGAGTTCGACTCGTTCGAGCACCGCGGCAAAGTCTTCAAACAGCTCGTTGCGTTTCGTGCCAGCAATGCCCGTTAGGTTGTAGCCGGTGGCTCGAGCGACGCGTGCCGGCTCGTCTGCCGGCTTCCCTGAATTGAATAGAAGAGGCGGCGCACGGGGCAGTGTGCCCGCCGACATCATGATGCCGCGTTTGGGCCTTCTGGTCGCGGTTGTCCTGCTTGTGCTCATCGGCATTGTCATGGTGTTTTCGGCATCGACGGTTGAGGCGATCCACAATGGCGAGTCGGCTACCTCGTACGTTGTGAAGCAGGCGATATTCGCCGTGTTCGGCTCTGCTCTGGCTCTGTTCGTGTATACGCGCGATTACCGATCGTTGCAGGGCGGCCCCTACTTTTGGGTGTTTTGGGGCATATGCGCCGCTCTGCTTTTGGCCGTTCCTGTTATTGGCACGAATATTCTTGGCGCCACGCGTTGGATTTATATCGGTGGTTTCAGCGTGCAGCCGACGGAATTCGCCAAAATCATGCTTGTGGTGGCTGCGGCGAAGGTGCTTCTTGAATATCGCGATCAGATTCGCGATATGAAACAGGCGCTCATTGCCGCTTTTATGCTCGTCTTGCTCCCGCTTCTCTTTTTGTACAAAACGCAGTCGGACATGGGCTCTGCCGTCGTCATTCTTGTGGGAGCGTTCGTGGTTATGTGGCTCGGCGGGCTTCCTGGGCGTTTCGTCGCCGTGCTCGGCATAGCTGTCGTGGTGGGCGGCGTATTCGGCATCGTAGGATATCGCGCCGACCGCGTTTCGGTATGGCTTGACCCATGGAGCGACCAGTACGACACAGGCTACCAGATGATTCGCTCGTTCTTCGCGTTTTCCGAAGGCGGCATTCTGGGCGTTGGCTTGGGCAATTCTCGCGAGAAGTTCTTGTATTTGCCCGAGGCTGAAACCGACTTCATTTTCTCGATTATCGGCGAGGAGCTCGGCCTTGTTGGCGCGCTGTTCGTCATCGCGCTTTTTGTGGCGGTGCTCGTGTGCGGTTTGCTTATTGCCAAGCGCGCCGCCGACGACTTCGGCACGATGATTGCCGGCGGCCTTACCTGCATGCTTGTGGGCCAGGCGTTTTTGAATATGGCCTGCGCTACGGGATTGTTCCCCACGACGGGCAAGCCCCTGCCGTTCATTTCGTCAGGCGGATCGTCGGTTGTGGCGTCGCTTTTGATGGTGGGTATCATCATGTCGGTTTCGCGCGTGGCGGGCGAGGAAGCGCTTACGCCGCATCGTGCGAGCGCCGAGCGACGTCGAGCGAACCTGAGCTATATTCGCGTGGAAGACGAACCGCCAGCGCGTTCGCGCTTCTCTTCGTCTGAATCGGCGCCCGTCGTCGATGCCCCGGCTCGTTCGAGGCACTCTCATGGCGACCCGTTTGGCGGCCTTATGGCTCCGCGCGGCGGCGCATCGAGAAACGCTTCGCGAGGCTCGTCTCGTCCAGAGGGAAATGCTTCTTTGGGCTCGCGGGCGTCGCGACGCCATGATTCTGGAATGGAGCGCGGCGCCAATCGTCGCGGCAGCGGAAGGAACTCACGATGAAATTCGTTCTTACGGGCGGCGGAACGGCCGGCCACATCAACCCCGCTCTTGCGCTGGCTGAGATTTTGCAAGAATGCGACCACGAAGTGTTTTTCGCTGGCACGCCGCAGGGCGTTGAGGCGCGCTTGGTCGGCCAAACCGACATTCCGTTCGTGGCTTTCGAGGCTTCGGGGTTCGATCGCGAGCGTCCCCATACGCTCGTCACCTCTTCGCTGAAAATTTTGCGCTCGGCCCGCAAGGCGAAGGCGTGGATGCGCGAAGTTCGACCCGATGCCGTTGTCGGCTTTGGGGGATATGTATCCATCCCGGTGGGCATGGCGGCCGAGCAGCTGAACGTGCCGGTGGTTGTGCATGAGCAGAATTCCGTCATGGGCATGGCGAATAAATTCTTGGGCAAGAAGGCCGCCGCCGTCGCGCTCACCTATGAGGTTGCCGGCAAAGACATCGCCGACGCATCCAAGCTCATCGTCACGGGCAATCCGGTGCGTTCTTCGGTGCTTTCCGCCACACGCGAACAGGGCAGGGAAATGCTGGGCATTCCGCAAGATGCTACGATGCTGCTCGTTTTCGGTGGCAGCCTGGGCGCGCGCCACATCAATGCCGCTGTCTCGTCGCTCAAAAAGCAGTTGCTTGCGATTGACGGATTGTATGTGGTGCATATCACGGGGCCGAAGGAATACGAGGCGACGTGCGCAGAGCTCGCTTTGACCGATGAAGAGGCTTCTCGCTGGACCGTGATGCCGTACCAGGACCGCATGGCCGAAACCCTGCGTGCGGCCGACTGCACGATTTCGCGCGCAGGCGCCACGTCTCTCGCCGAGATTTCGGCGCTGGGGTTGCCTGCTTTGCTCGTGCCGTTTCCCTATGCGGCCGAAGACCACCAAACCACCAACGCTCGCGCGTATGTTGAGCGCGGCGCGGCGGAAATGATGGCCGATTCCGAGCTCGATAGCGAAGAATTCGCGAACAAGGTGCTCGCTCTGGTGACCGACGCGGATTTGCGCAATCGCATGCGCGCTGCCGCCGCAACGTTCGAGACCGAAAACGCCGCAGCGAAATTGGCTGATGTTGTGGTTGATGCGGCGATGCGTGGCGCGCTGCGATAGAATAACCGATTGCTGAAATACGGGGCGCTTATGCGCCCGTTCGGTTCGAGGAGGCATGAACAAATGACGGATAATTGCAAACGCGTGCATTTTATCGGCGTTGGCGGCGTGGGCATGAGCGGCATCGCTCGCGTTGCGGCTGATGCGGGCATGCGCGTGAGCGGCTCCGACATGAAGTCGTCGCGCTATACCGACGACCTGGTTGCCGCCGGCATTCCTATTTTCATCGGCCACGACGCCAAGCATGTGACCGACGATATCGATGCTGTGGTCATTTCTACCGCCATCCCCGAAACCAATCCTGAGCTTGCTCGCGCACGCGAGTTGGGCATTGCCGTATGGCACCGCGCCCATATGCTTGCCGAGCTTGGTCGCGGCAAGAAAACGCTTGCTGCCTGTGGCACCCATGGCAAAACCACCACGTCTTCGATGCTCGCCACCGCGACCGACGCCTTGGGTCTTGAGCCCACGTTCGTCGTGGGCGGCATCGTGGATGCGTATCACACCAATGCCGTTTCGGGCAAGGGCGATTATTACGTTGTCGAGGCCGACGAGAGCGACGGTTCGTTCTTGAACCTGTCTCCCTATGTCGCGCTCGTCACCAATGTCGAGGCCGACCATTTGGATCACTACACGGGCGGCATCGAAGAAATTCGCGCGACGTTTCTGCGGTTCATGCAATCGGTGCCCGAGGAAGGTGCCGTTGTCGTGTGCGGCGAGGACCCCAAGCTCGTAGAGCTTGCCAAGAAGAGCGGCCGCCGCGTGGTTGCCTATGGCTTTGGCGAGGACTGCGACACGCGCATTTCGAACTACCGCACGCATGGCGTGGGTTCGCTGTTCACGCTTACGTTCGCCGATGGCGCAACCGTCGATGTCGAATTGAAGTGCAACCCTGGCATCCATAACGCGCTCAATGCCGCAGGTGTGATTTCTGTCTTGTGGGCGCTTGGCGAAGACGTCGCTGCCGCTGCTGCGTCCCTCTCGAATTTCCAGGGCGTCCGTCGTCGTTTCGATTTGGTGGGCGAGGCATGCGGCGTGACCGTTGTTGACGATTACGCCCATCACCCCACCGAGATCAAGGCGACTTTGGCCGCCGCCGCTGCGCTCGATTTCAAGCGCGTGGTCGTGTTATTCCAGCCCCATCGTTACTCTCGCACCGAATCGCTTGCGGGCGAGTTCGGCGAAGCGTTCAACGATGCCGATGAACTCGTGCTCATGGATGTATATGCGGCGGGAGAGGCTCCTATCGAGGGCGTCGATGGCAGTCTTATCGCCAATGCCGTGAAGCAGAGTGGCCACGTTGCCGATGTGACATACGAGCCGAGCAAGGAAGCGACGCCGGCACTGGTTGCCTCGAAGCTCAAAGAGGGCGACCTGCTCATCACCATGGGCGCAGGCGATGTGACGACGTTCGGCAAGAAGATTCTCGCCGAGCTTTCCCGCGAAGAGGCTTAGCATCATCATGATGCGGAGCCTTGCGCGTCTTTTAGGCGACGAGTTTTCGGGCTTTGTGCTCGAAAACGAGCCGCTGAGCCGACATACCACCATACGAATCGGCGGCCCCGCGGCCTTCTTTATCGAGGCGGACGACCTTCGTTCGCTCACTTTTGCGTGCGATGCATGCCGCAAGCTCGGCATTCCTTGGACGATGTTCGGCAAAGGTTCCAATTTGCTCGTTTCCGATGCTGGTTTTAACGGCGCGGTTATTACCTTGGGCGCTGGTTTTGCGAAGTGCGCATTCGACGCCGAGGCGGGCGTGTTCACGCTCGGGGCGGGGCTTCGGCTTTCGCAGGCTGTTCGAGAGGCCGCATCCCTTGGTCGTTCGGGCCTGGAATTCGCCGTGGGCATTCCGGGCACGGTGGGCGGTGCCGTTCGCATGAACGCCGGCACGCGCCGAGAGTTCTTGGGGCCGCGTATCGTCTCGGTCACCACGCTGCGGCCGGGGGAGGGCCTTCGTCGATATGCCGCGAGGGATATTGAGTGGAACTATCGCGAAACATCCATTCCCTTCGATGAGGTCGTGCTTGAATGCGAAGTTGCGACGACTGAAGGCAGCGAGCAAGAGATTCGTCGCGCTATGCAGAAATCGCAGGAGCGCAGGCGCATCACGCAGCCTTTGGGCTTGCCTTCGTGCGGAAGCGTTTTCCGCAACCCCGAAGGCGAATCTGTTGGTCGCCTGATTGAAAACGTGGGGCTTAAAGGAGCCCTGTGCGGAGGCGCTCAAATTTCGGAGCGCCATGCGAATTTTATTGTGAACAAAGGCGGCGCGAAAGCCGTCGAGGTATTGTCGCTCATCCATGCCGCCTCGGATGCGGTTGCTGAGCGCTATGGTGTAGAACTTGTGCCGGAGGTGCGCTTCCTTGGCTTCGAATAGGAACAACCGCAACACGCGTCAAGCTCCGCGCGCTCGCTCGGGGCAGGCTCCCGTGCGCCGCGACACCACGCCGACGTATCGTGCGTCGAATCGCCGGACGCTTGGTTCGGCCGCCCCGCGCGTTTCCACGGTTAAGCTCGGCGATCTTGACGCCGCGAGCGCTCGAGGATCGGTCCACCGTGCGCGTGCCCAGGCATCGTATAAAAACTATCGGGCGAAAGTCGTCGCTGTGCTCGTTGCCATCGCCGTGCTTGCTGGCGTGTTCGCGGGCGCATACTGGTCGAATCTTTTCGCGGTTCAGCAGGTGACGGTTTCCGGCGTCGAGCATCTTACGGCAAGCGAAATGGCCCAGCTTGCCAATGTGCCGAGCGACACCACGCTTCTGCGCGTCGATACTGCGACCATCGAAAGCAATATCATGCGTGATGCATGGGTTGAAAACGTGCATGTGCAGCGCGTGTTCCCAAACACGCTCAATTTGGCCGTGACCGAACGCACGATCGGCGCTACGGTCGAGATTGGGGTCGACGACGGCAAATCGACCGAAACATGGGCGCTTTCGACTGACGGAATATGGTTGTGCCGCATTCCCGATAAAGATTCCGAAGCGGCGCAGAATATTTCGCCGAAGATCTACGAAGATGCCGAGAACGTATTCGTCATTACCGATGTGACGTATGGCGTGAAGCCCGAAGTCGGCAAAGTGTGCACCGATGAAAGCGTGAAAAACGCGCTCGACGTGGTAACGAGCCTTTCGACCGACTTGAAAGATCAGGTGAAGCAGGTTTCGGCGACGTCGACCGAGAACACGACGCTTACGCTCGACTCGAATGTCGAAATCGCATTTGGCGCGGCGAGCGATGTGCGCGATAAGGAACGCGTCATCAAGCAAATTCTTGCCGACCATCCAGGCGAGGTGAGCTACATCAACGTTCGCGTGGTGAAGTCGCCCACATGGAGGACGGCATAAGCCCGCATCGATGCGCTCGTATTTCTCGCCGCATGGGGTTTGCGTGGGTGAGAGCCCGGTCGAGGTGGGCGAGAGACCCTGAAATAGCCGTCATATGACGGCTATTTTTTGTCGCCTGCCCCTCATTTCCGTGGTGATTCGACGGAAGCTCGTTTCCTGTGGGTGGTACCATCCTTGAAATGCGCGCTCGTTTGTGTAAAGTAAGCGTGTTATAGTTTCTCGTAGTGAGAATTGATTTTATGTGCCTGCCGTGGCGGGCGCGGATTAAACGCAGCCGTAAATGCAGCACGTTGGAGGAAACATGGCGAAAACTGTTGGTTCAGAGCATCTGGCCGTCATTAAGGTCGTTGGCGTCGGTGGTGGCGGCACCAATGCCGTTAACCGCATGGTTGAAGCTGGCCTGAAAGGCGTTGAGTTCATCGCCGTCAACACCGACAAGCAGGCGCTGCTTATGTCGCAGGCCGATAAAACTATTCATATCGGCGAAGAGTTGACGCGCGGCTTGGGCGCTGGCGCAAATCCCGAAATCGGCTGCCAGGCTGCCGAGGAATCTCGCTCCGAGATTCGCGAGGCGCTGGCTGAGGCCGACATGGTCTTCGTGACCGCTGGCGAAGGCGGCGGCACGGGCACGGGCGCAGCTCCCGTGGTTGCCGAAATCGCCCGCGAGGAAATCGGCGCGCTCACGGTTGGCATCGTCACCAAGCCGTTCGGCTTCGAAGGCCGCGTTCGCCGCAATCAGGCCGAGCAGGGCTGCGATTTGCTTTCCCAGAAGGTCGACACCCTCATCGTTATCCCGAACGACCGTTTGCTCGAGGTCATCGACAAGAAGACTTCTGCGCTCGATGCGTTCCGCATTGCCGACGATACGCTTCGTCAGGGCATCCAGGGCGTTACCGACCTCATTACCATTCCTGGCCTGATCAACCTCGACTTCGCTGACATCCGCACCGTCATGAAGGACGCCGGCACGGCCATGATGGGCATTGGCTTTGGCACGGGCGAGAATCGCGCCCTCGACGCCGCAACGCAGGCCATCAACTCCAACCTGCTCGAGGCTTCCATCCAGGGCGCAAGCCGCGTTCTGTTCTCCATTGCCGGCGGCAGCGACCTTACGCTCGCCGAAGTCGACGCTGCAGCGCGCGCTATGGAAGCCGTTGTCGACGAAGATGCCAATATCATCTACGGCCAGATCATCGACGATACCCTGGGCGACCAGATTCGCATTACCGTTATCGCTACGGGCTTTGCGCGCCAGTCGCAGGCCGCGATGGATTTCGATTCCGCTCGCAACGACCTGTTTGCGGCAACCCAGGCTGCTTCGGCTCCCGCATCGAGCTCCACGGTTGGCGCTTTTGGCCGCGACACCTATACATCCAACCAAACCCACGCAGCGTCGCCTGCTGCATCTTCGATGAATGCTGCATCTACGCGCGTCGCCGACGAGGAATACATTCCCGATTTCCTTCGTCGTCGATAAAACGGAAGCGATGTGCCATGACGGGTATGACCAACGCGTCAGGGCTTGAAGCGACCCTCGATTTGCCGCTCCCGCGGCTTGTCGAGGGTCGTTTTTCTAACCTGACCGCATTTACCGATGAGGCCCTGTTCGAAGCATGCGGCGTACGCATCGCGTTTACCGAGCGTTCGGGCGGCGTGAGTGAGCCGCCGTACGATTCGTTGAACCTGGGCCTTCATGTCGACGACAATCCCGAAAGCGTGCGTGAGAATCGCCGCAGGGTCTGCGAGGCGTTCGACATTGACTCATCGAGACTTATTGTGCCCAACCAGGTGCATGGCGCCGATGTCGCCGTGTGCGAAAACGCTGGCGATATCGCCGAGACGCGAGAGTTCGCGGCCGAAGGCAGCGACGCGGTTGTCGTGGGTTGCGATGGCGTCGCGGCCTTGCTGTGCTTCGCCGATTGCGCGCCTGTGATTATCGTGGCGCCTTCCGGCAAGTTCGCCGTGGCGCATTGCGGATGGCGCGGGGTCGTGTACGGCGCCTGGGCGACGGCGCTTTCGACGCTTTGCGAGCTTACGGGCGATGACCCCGAACGCTTCAACGTGTATATCGGCCCTTATATCCATGCGTGCCATTTCGAGGTTGGCGAAGAAGTCGCCAAGCAGTTTTTCGATTCGTTCGGCGAGGAGAGCCTGGCCGATGAGCGCCATGTCGATATGGGCGCTGCGCTGCGGAGCGGCTTTGCGAGCATGGGTGTTGCGCCTGAGCGTATTGCCGACGTCGATATGTGCACGGTGTGCGATGCCGGTGAGCGTTTTTATTCGTATCGCGCCTCGGGCGGCACGTGCGGTCGCCATGGCGCGTTTGCAGCTCGTATTCTTGGATAGGAAGAAGCTTTCTTATGGCTACGTTGGAACAGCGTTGGGAATCTGTCGAAGAATCCGTTGAGGAGGCATGCGCGGCTGCGGGTCGTGCCCGGAGCGACGTGCGCGTCATTGGCGTGTCGAAGACCGTGGGGCTTGATGCGGTTGCTGAGGCAATTGAGGCGGGCATTCACGATTTCGGGGAAAACCGCCCCGATGAGCTCGTTCGCAAGCACGACACGTTCCCGAGCGAGAACTGGCATTTTATTGGCAATATCCAATCTCGCCAGCTCGACAAGGTGGTGGGGCGCGCATGCCTCATCCATTCTTTGTACCAGGAAAGCCACGCCGATAAAATCGATCGTTTGGCTGCCGCGGCGGGCATTGTGCAGGACGTGCTTATCGAAGTCAACGACGGCGAATCGAACAAGCAGGGCGTGGCCGACGAAAATCTTATCGATATGCTTACGCATTGCGCCGCCTTGGAGCATGTGCGCGTGAAAGGCCTTATGATAATGGCTCCCATCGGCGACGCCTCGGTGGCGCGTGCAACGTTTAAGCGCCTGCGCGAGCTGCGCGATGCGGCGCAAAGCGACCTTGCGGCACGTGGCATCGATATGGAGCTCCATGAACTTTCAATGGGGATGAGCAACGATTATTCCGAAGGTATTGGCGAGGGGGCTACCATGGTTCGCATCGGTCGAGCCATATTCAGTGCCGACTATGCGGGTTAGCCCGCTTGATTGATAGGTGGACACGCAATGGATTTCAAGATTCCTAAATTTGATGAACTGAAAGATCGCCTGGGTATTGGCGAGGCTTCGAGCCAGGCGGGCTCGCGCTCCTCGCGCGCTCGCGATTCTCGCGATGACGCCGTCGATTATGGCGATTATGGCGAATACGGCTTCGACGATTCTGCCGATTACGCGGCGGAGAACGACTCGCCTTCTTCGAGCTTCACGGCGTCGTTGCCCAAGCTCGTCACGTCTGACGACGTGCGCGCCAATATCCAATACACGCCGAGCGAAGCCCCCGAGACCGCCGATGCGTCGCAGGCAACGCGTCCGAACCGTGATTTCGGCGCGCTTCGTGAAGATTCGCATCGCTCTCCTGGCGTGAATTCGCTGTTTGAGCCCTCGTCTGCCGCTCGGCCGGCCGCGTCGGCGCCCCAGGCTGCCGCGAGCTCCACGGGCGCTTATGCGCAAACCACGGGAGCGATTCCTGCGCCCGCATCGCCTTCTGGCGAAGGCCGCGTGGTGCAGCGTCCGGCGCGTATCGTGACCATCGTCAAGCCTGAATCGTATGACGATGCCGAACGCATCGCCAAGGTGCTCAAGAGCGGCGATGTCGCTGTTGTCTCGCTGCGCAACACCCCCGAAGCGCTCGGCAAGCGCATTCTCGACTTCAGCTTTGGCGTGGCATGCGCCTTCGAGGCTCAGGTCGAATGCGTTTCGGGCCACGTGTTCGTTATCACGCGCGGCGCAGGCTTGAGCGATGCCGAGGCATCTCGCCTCAAAGCCCAAGGGTTGATGTAGATGTATGCCCTGCAGCTTTTCATCGTGAAGCTCGCCGACGCGTACACGACGATTCTGCTCGTGTATGTGCTCATGAGCTGGATTCCGAACAGAAGCGGCATTCTGGCCGATATCGAAACGGTGTTGGGGAAGGTTTGCGATCCGTATCTGAACCTTTTCCGTAAATTCATTCCGCCGATTGGGGGCATGGTGGACGTAACGCCTATCTTTGCCTTGCTTGTATTACAATTCTTGGTGCGCTTGATTGTCGGCATTCTTTAGCCGCAGCGGCGCGAATATGTTCATTGGGGCGCAAGGCGTCCTGCAGGCTGTGCGATTCATATCGCAGGCCGCCCCGGGTTTCCGGGGTATATACCGAATGAGATTGGAGTAGGCATGGCCATCACTTCCGAAGACATCCACAACCAGAGTTTCACGGTTGATCGCAAGGGTTACGACGTTGACGAGGTCGATGTGTTCCTCGAGCATGTCGCAGCCGAGATTGACGGCTTGAATGCCCAGATCGAAGAGCTTCTCGCTCGCATTGACGAGCTCAATAATAACCAGATGGGCTTCGATGATGACGAGCCTATGGATATGGACGCCGCTTTCGCCGAGCCCGCGATGCCCGAACCCGAGCCCGAGGCAGTCAAAGAGGAAGCCGCCGATACGACTTCGGTGCTTTCTGTCGATGAAAAAGACGCTCGCATCGCCGAGCTCGAGAAACAGCTTTCCGAAAAGGAAACTGACGCTTCCGCCATTGCCAATGCGCTCGTGACCGCCCAGCGTTCCGCCCAGGAAGTGCTCGATGCTGCCCGCGCCGAAGCGAAGCGCATCCACAACGACGCTGAAATCGAGGCGAGCGACATCGTCGACCGCGCGAACGCCGAGAAGGCCAAGATTGAAACCGCCATCGAAGAGCTCGATCGTTCCCACAAGAAGACGTGCGAAGCGTATTCCGAGGCCTTGAAGAGCTTCATCGACGATGCGAATGCCAAGCTTGACGATATCGAGGACGAACTCGCCAAGAAGGAGGGCAAGAAGCGCTCCCATGGCCGTTTCGCAAGCCCCGCTCAGGCCCCGGTTCACAAGCCCATGTTCGGCGCCACGGGCGCCGTTGCCCCGAGCTATGTCGCTCCCGCCGCAGGCGCTGTTGAATCGGTCCCTGTGACGCCCGCTGTGACCGCTGCTCCCGCAACCGCTACGGTTATTCCGGCGCAGAGCGCTGCTCCCGCTCCGGCTCCGAGTGTCGAGAAAGACCTTTCTGGTTTCGGCGATGCTGCCGAGGCCTTTGATTTGGGCGATATCGACTAGTTCGGCTTTGCCGTTTTGCTGAGCGGCGAGGCAATATGATGCTGCAAGAACCCCTGGTGCTGCATTTTTGGCTCAGCCTTTGATTCGCGTGCTTAAGTGCGCGTTGCCCCGGCTTCGCCTGAACTGCATGCGCCAGGGGTTCTTTTCGTTGATGCTTGGCGCGAAAGCGTTGCGCCTCGATAAACGACGAAAGCCCGCGTGAGCGGGCTTTCGTTTTGCAATGCCTTAGCGGGCCTATGAGCCGGGTTCTGTCGTTGAAGACGGCCATTTATCTAGGACGTGCGTTACCACACGCCTCAAGCAGGCTACCCGCATGCACGGAGAGGCTCAACCGTACCGCATGCCTATTCGCCCTTGCTTCGGATGGGGTTTACCAAGCCACGCCATTGCTGACGTGCTGGTGCGCTCTTACCGCACCTTCTCAGCTTTTCTCTTAACGCCCGAAGGCGCCAGTGGGAGTTTAAGTTTCTTCAGCACTTTCCATCGGGTTTCCCCGCCCGGCCGTTAGCCGGCATCCTGCCTCAAGAAGCCCGGACTTTCCTCGTTGGCGCAAGGCCACCGCGACCGTCCAGCCCGCATAGCGTCGGCTATTGTATCATTGCCTGCGCCGTATGTCGTGCATTCTGCACGGTGTTGCTACAATCTTGAGCAAAAGCCGCGGATCATGAACTGGGTTAGAAGGGAAGATATGCCAGAGAATCGTTTTTCATGTGCGCTTGTCGGTGCCGCGTCCTTTGATGCCGACCATTTTTCCGCCGAACATTTCGATAAGGTGATTGCGGTCGACGGTGGTTTTTCCTCGCTTTGCGCGATTGGCGTAACGCCCGATTTCGCCCTGGGCGACTTTGACTCGTTGGGCCATGTTCCGCAGGGCGTTCCTATTGAGAGGCATCCCGTTATGAAGGATGACAGCGATACCGCGCTTGCGCTCGAGTGGGCGCTCGCGCATGGCATGCGCGAGGTTGCGGTGTATGGTGCGCTTGGAGGAAGGCTCGATCACACGCTTGCAACGCTTTCGGCCTTGGTGGGCGCGGCGCGCGCGGGCATGCATGCGGTCGCGGTAGGAGAGGGCAATGTCGTGGTCGCGCTCGCAGGCGGCATGTCGCTTGAGATTGCCGCAAAGAATACTGGCACGTTCTCGGTCTTTTCTGCGCCCGACGCCTCGTGTGGCCTTACGGAGTGCGGTCCGCTCTACGAAGTTGAGAATGCGACGCTTCGAAACGACGTGACGCTTGGCCTTTCCAACGAATTCGTGGGCAAACCTGTGTCGATTTCTCTTGAGCGGGGCGCTGTCGTGGTCGTTTTGCCGCGAATGCCCTTGAGCGACATTCGCATCGGCTAAACGCGGCGCTGCCGTTTGCGGATTTTTGTGCTCCTTTTGCCGCGTGCGCCGTATAATTCACTTCGACATAACGGGGAGCTCGCCGAAGCGGGCTGAGAGGGGGCTTCTTGGCTCCGACCCACCGAACCTGATATGGGTAATGCCAACGAAGGGAGCATCGCATGACTGCGAACAATTCCGCATATCAAACTGCATCTGAAATCACTGAATCCATCAAGGCGTTTGCCGATGATGTACGCGCGACGACCCCGCTCGTCCACTGCATCACGAATTACGTGACCGTGGAGAGCTGCGCGAACGCCGTGCTCGCCGTGGGCGCAAGCCCTATCATGAGCGACGAGCCTGCCGATGTTGTTGACATCACGTCCATTTGCAACGCGCTCGTGCTGAATATTGGCACGCTCAATATGCAGACCATCGCCGGCATGAAGGCTGCGGGCGCTCGAGCCGCCGAACTCGAGCACGCCATTGTTCTTGACCCGGTAGGCGCGGGAGCTTCGGCGTTGCGCACGAAAACCGCAGGTGAGCTGCTTGACTCGCTGCCCGTCGCCTTGGTGCGCGGCAATATGAGCGAAGTGAAGGCTCTTGCCGGCCAGGCTGCCGCCACGCAAGGCGTCGATGTGAACCCTGCCGACGCCGTGACGAGCGAGGAAGATATCGCCGAGGCGGCTGCTTTCGCTCGCGATTTCGCCGCGAAGGCCAACTGCGCCGTTGCTATCACCGGCCCCATCGACATCGTTGCCGATGCGAATCGTGCATTTGCCGTTCGCAATGGGTCCGCGTTCCAGGGTCGCATCACGGGTTCGGGCTGCATGCTTTCCGCCATCACCGGCGCATATATGGCGCGCGCGAACGGCAACGCCGTTGAAGCCGCCCTTGCCGCGGTGGTGCATATGGGCGCTGCCGGCCAGGCTGCGCAGGCGCGCATGAAGGAAGGCGACGGCACGGGGAGCTTCCACACCTATCTTATGGACGCCCTGTCGCTGCTTGAGGGCGACGATTTGGCCAAGGCCGCTTTGGTTGAAGAGGTTCGTTAACCATGACGGCGCTCACGCCGCGCGAGCGTTTTCGCCGTGCTCCCGAGTCGCTTTTGCTGTATGCCGTTTCCGATGATGCGTGGCTGGGCGAGCGTACGCTTGCGTCATGCTGCGCCCAGGCGGTGCGCGGAGGGGCGACGTTTCTGCAACTTCGTGCAAAGCGCGCTACAACTAAGGAGCTCATAAGCGCGTATGCGGAAATTCGCGACGAACTCGAACGCGAAGGCCTTGCCGGGAAAGTTCCGTTTGTAATCGACGACGACGTAGAAGCGGCTCTTGCCGTAGGTGCCGATGGCGTGCATGTTGGCCAGTCGGATGAGTCGTGCGCGAGCGCGAGGGCGCGTTTGGGCGAGGGCTCCATCGTGGGCGTGTCGGCGCAAACGGTGGAGCAAGCTCTTGCCGCGCAGGCTGCAGGCGCCGACTATTTGGGCGTGGGGGCGTTGTTCAAGACAGCAACCAAGCCCGAGGCGGCCGATGTGTCTCTGCGCACGCTGCGGGAAATATGTGCTGCCGTGAGCATTCCCGTGGTTGGCATTGGAGGCTTGAATGCGAGTACGCTTGCGTCGCTCGCCCATACGGGCGTGCATGGCGCTGCGGTCGTGTCGGCGATTTTTGCTGCGGGCGACATCGTATCCGCGACGCAGGACTTAAGACGCATCATGGATGGCGTTGACCTGCTCGTGTAGTTGCTTGCGAGCGGTTCGAACAGCGGGATAATCGATTGAATGGAACGGAAGCTGGCTTGCTGGCTTCCGTTTTCTTGCGGGCGCCTTTTCCGCCTTTATACCCGGCGAATTGTATTATGGATGCATGAGATTGCCGAGTTGCGTGTGAGGAGAGCTATGGGCTTTAAGATTCCTTCGGTCGTAAGTATCGCCGGTTCCGATTCCTCGGGTGGGGCGGGCATTCAGGCCGATTTGAAAACCATCGAGGCGTTGGGGCTGTTCGCCCAAACCGCGATCACGGCGCTTACCGCGCAAAATACCATGGGGGTTTCGGGCGTGCTCGATGTTCCGAGCGAATTCGTGGTGCAACAGATTGATGCGGTGTTCGACGACATTCGCCCCGGCGCCGTGAAAATCGGCATGGTGTCATCGGCGTTGAATGTGGCTGCAATTGCGGAATCGCTGCGTGCGTATGCGGCTGAGAACATTGTGGTCGACCCCGTTATGGTGTCGACGAGTGGAAGCCGCCTTATAAGCGATGGCGCCTCTGAGGCGCTTACAGGGCGCTTGTTTCCGCTTGCGAGCGTGATAACGCCCAACATCCCCGAAGCGGAAGTGCTCTGGGGGAGGGTCATAGCGACGAAGCGCGATATGGAGGCTGCGGCGGGCGAGCTGTCGGAGCGTTTCGGCGTTGCGGTTCTCGTGAAAGGCGGACACGGCATAAGCGATGCCGATGATGTGCTAGCTGAGCGCGGGTTTACGTGCTGGCTACCAGGTGAGCGCATCGAAAACGACAATACGCATGGCACGGGATGCACTCTTTCGAGCGCGATTGCGTGCGGGCTCGCGAAGGGTTTCACCGTGTTTGAGGCGTGCGAATATGCGAAGCGCTATATTTCGGGAGCGCTTGCTGCTCAGCTGGATTTGGGCAAAGGCTCGGGTCCGCTCGATCATATGTGGGAATATCGAGGTCGGTAATCGAGAAAACCGCTTACCGACCTAATGTGCCGTTCGCCGGTATGTGGATAACTTTTTTATGGTGTGGAAAAACGATTTTCCATCAGTCTAACTAATAAATGAACGAAGACCGTTCTTTCGTTGCGATTCAAAGCAGGAGCCAAGATGGGAAAATGCGAGGAAAACGTCAATGAAATCGCGTGAAATGACTGTGGAAGCGAAAGGGACCAACGCAATTAAAATGTGGAAAAGTTTTTGTGGAAAACAAGCCGAGAGGGGAGTCAATAAACAAAATCGGTAAAACGGAGGGGGGTGGTACTCTTGACGGAATTCCACCTCACCGGTTCGAATCCCCGCAACCTGACCAGAAATACAAAACAGGCCAGGCAATCGCCTGACCTGTAACAATCGTGGTAGCCTGGAGGGGATTCGAACCCCCGATCTCCGCCTTGAGAGGGCGGCGTCCTAAACCGCTAGACGACCAGGCCAAAAATGGCTGGGGTGGAAGGAGTCGAACCCTCACATACGGCACCAGAAACCGCTGTCCTGCCATTAGACGACACCCCAGTGATTTGTGCGCTCTTGCGGCGCGAGTTGGTATATTACGGACTTCCTAGTGTTTCGTCAAGAACTTTTGCAACTTTTTTTGAAAAATTTGTTCTTCGGCGTTTTCGATTGCGAAATTCAGGTGAGAACGCAGCGCCTCGGGGGTGTTTTCGACCTCGCCTTCGACGACTGCGGCAAGCAGCGCATCGAGGGTTCTGCCGATTTCCGAACCATGAAGATTTCCCAAGTCTGCAACCTCTTTGCCCGACAGTGCGAGCTGCTTCGCGCCGAGCGGCTTTCCGCTGCATTCGAGCGCATCGAGCATGGCGAGTTCTTCATCGACCTCTTTTTCGCGCGCGTCTCCCTTTGGGCCGTGTCCACTTGCGTCGGCTCGCTGGAGCAGGAGCGCCCGTCGCGCGCGGGGTACATCGCCGCCTAGGCAGGCGACGAAAAGACGCAGGGCCTCCTCGCTTGGCGGGAAGCTCGTCGTATGCCACGCGATCGCGTCAGCGGCTTGCTGCGTCTGCTGTCGTCCGATTCGAAGCCGTTGCATGATGCGCGTGGCGGCGATGCTGCTGCGCTGCGCGTGGTCGTGGTTCGATTCGGGCTTGGCGATGTCATGAAGGAGCGCCGCCCAACGGAGCGCCTCGTTTTCCGGCGCGGCGGAGACGCTATGGGCGAGATGCCCGAGTAAGTCGTAAGCGTGTCGTTTCGATTTCAGCTTAAAGCCTCGTGCTGCCTCGAGCTCGTTTATGGCTTGTACGACGATGGGAAATTCGTTTTCAATGACGCGTCCCGCATAGGGCCCGCATAAAAGCTTGGTCAATTCGCTTCCCGTGCGTTCGCGCGCAACGCTGTCAAGCAGGTGCGCGCATGAGAATGCGGCATCGCGCGTGGCGGACTCGATCTCGAAGCCAGTTTGCGCTTCGAAGCGCGCCGCGCGGAGTATGCGCAAGGGGTCTTCCTCGAAACGCTTGCGCGCATCGCCCACGGCTCGAATCGTTCGGGCCTCGATGTCGCTCGTGCCGTCGAACGGGTCGAAGATGCCGCGCGTAGGGTGAAAGGCGATGGCGTTCATGGTGAAGTCGCGCCGTGCGAGGTCGAGTTCGATGCTGTCGACGAATTCCACGTAGTCGGGGTGTCGTGAGTCGGAATAGGGTCCTTCGATACGATAAGTGGTGATCTCGATGGGTTCCCCGCTTACGATGGCGGTAACGGTGCCGTGCTTCACTCCCGTTTCGTGCACGGCGTATCCGGCGTCGCGCATGATATGTTTGGTGTGCTCCCAGGGCGCGTTTGTCGCAATGTCGGCGTCATGGGGCATGCGCCCCATGAGCGTGTCGCGTACCCAGCCGCCTACAATCCACGCTTGGTAACCGCTTTTTTCAAGGGCGCGAATTGCCAATGCCGCAGGGGAGTGGGCTATTATGTCGATTCGAGTATCCATGGGGAAAGCATAGTGGAAAAGTGCTGGTTGAAGTCCGTGCTTTGCGGTGTAGCACGTATTTTTTGCAAAGCCCGAAAACACCGATTGATACTTTCTTCGATTTTCTTCTTTAAATGGCTTCCCTGGCATTTTCGCTGATATTTCGCTGGAGCTTTTTCTTCTATAGAATCGCTGTCCGTTCCTCGAATCGCGCGACGATCGCCGCGCAAAACAACTCAGGCGTTGCGGATGATTAATGGGGCATTCGCGACTTGACACGAGGAGGAGATGGGCTCATGGGGTACCTTGAAAATGCCGCTTGCAATGGGAGGCGTCCGAAGAAAATCGGGCCGCAAAGGATTTATTCAAGGCCTCGCCTCGTTAAGCGATTGGTGGCAGAGCGCGATGTCGCGAGATTCGTGGTCGCCCCTTCGGGTTTCGGCAAAACGAGTCTAGGACTCGAATATGCGGCATCGATGTTCTCGTTTCGCGGCGTTCATTGGCTCGATTGCTCGAGCCCATGCTTTCTGCGCGATTTGGATGCGGGGATAATTGCCAAAACGCTTATTGCGCGACCGGCACAGTTGGACCTTGTGGTGTTCGACGACGTCCCCTTTTTGGCGGATGCACGTTCGGAGTGTTTCTCGCATGAAATTGATGCGCTTCTTGAGGCAGGTTGCGAAGTGCTCGTTACCACGACGCCTGCGTTCGGCGCTATCGCTGATGCCCAGCGCGATTGCGTTATCGTCGGAGCTCGCGACTTGCTTGTCGACGATTGCGAGCTTTCCTCGAGCCATGTGGCGTCGGTTGAGGGCTTGCGTGAATGCGATCGCGTTCCTGCTTTTTTATGGGGCGGGCAAGATGGCATGCGCGAGTTTTTGCGCGGTATGCGCCTTGGGGAGATGCCTTCAGAAATGCGCGCTCCCGTATTCGTGATGGAAGCCTTGCAAGTGGGCTCCTTCGATGACCTGTCGGCCGTTTCCGGAGGCGTGCGAGCCGATGCTCGCCGCTTCATCAGTGAACATTACCCCTACGTGGGCGTTGATTTAGCCGATGAGACTTTCGAGGCGCACGGGTTTGATGTAGCGCAGGTGATGGAGGGTTTGGGCGAGTCGATTGATTCGCTTGGCCGAGTCGCAACTCCCTCTGCGCGCGATGCTCTTTCTGCGAAGGTCGCCTGCATGCTCGCTGCTCGTGGAATGGGGCCGCGCGCATGCGAAATCATGCAGATAGCCTGCGCCCGCAAGCGTCGAATTTCGTGGATTTTGCAGCAGCAGTGGCATCTGTTCGATTCGGGATGCGTGCGTCCTTTGCAGGAGCTTTTCGAGAGCTTGGGAGCCCGAAGCACGGGTCTTGACGCCTCGATGGTAGCTGCTGCTTCGGGAAGATTGTTTGTGCTCGGCGAGAAGGAGCGCGCCTCGTCTGTCGCGCGCTGCGCATTGGGCATGCGGGGAATATCGTCAACCGATGCGCTCATGTGCGCGCTCGTCGCGCTTGATGCGGGCGGCGAATCGGCGCGAAGTGCGGCGCTCGAGACGCTTGGGAATATCGCGGCAGGCAAGGTTGAGGTTCTTGCGAACGACGCATTGGCGGGTCGTATCGCCGCCTCGGCGATCGCGCTTCATAAGGGAGACGTCGCGGCGGCGTGCCGGGCATTGCGCGACGCGGGCGTCGATACCCATGTGCTGCGCACGGCGACGGTGTATTGCGCGACGCTGCTGAGGCGCGTCTCTCGCCGTGCGAACGGGGAGGATCTCGCCATGGTGCTTTCAGTTTCTCGCGCGCTTGTGGATCGCATGGTCGATTCGACCGAAGAGGCAACGGTGTGCGAAGCGATTTTGGTTGCAGCCGTTGTGGAATCTGGCGTGGATGTGCCTCTTTCGTCCGCCCGCCAGCATGCATGCGATGTGCTGGCGGCTGGACTCGCCGAGCAGCGACGCGGTCGAACGCGGCCGAGCCTTGCGCCGGCACAGATGCCTTTGAGCGATTGCGCCATGCAGAGCCCTCGCCCTGCCGTTATTCCCGAGATGCGCGTGAATATATTCGGAGGAATGGAAGTGACCATTGGCGGGGTTGCGGTCGACCCCCATTTGTTCGCGAAACAGCGTACGAAAACACTGTTGGCCGTGCTCGTGTTGTTTCGCGGGAAGGAAATCGCGCGGCCTGAATTGCTTCGCATTATGTGGCCCGATGCGACGCCCGAGCGCGCTACGAACAACTTCTATTCGCTATGGTGCCGACTTCGTCGGGCTCTTGGTGCCGAGCATGACGAAGATTGCCCCTACCTTGTGCGCCATCGCGCAAGCGTCATGGTAGATACGCGTTATGTGAAAAGCGACGTGGACGAATTCGATGCGCTTTGCCGCACACTTCTGTTCGACGAGCCCAACGCCCGCGCATGGCTTGCCGTATTCGAGAAGATGGAAGAGTCGTTCTCGTGCGATTTGCTTCCGTCTGAAACGGAGAACGCTTTCATTGCCGCCATGCGCTTGAAGTATCGTGCACGACGAATCGACGCGTACGTTAGTGCGGCGTTGCGGCTGGTAGATGCGGGCGAAGCGGATACGGCGTTGTGGTTTGCCGAGGTCGCGGCGGATGCGTGTCCCGGCCGCGAAGATGCCGCGTTTGCCCTTATGCGCGCGCAGGCGGCGAGTGGTCAGCGCGTCCAGGCTATGGAAACCTATCGGCTGTGCGCGAAGCATCTTGCCGAGGAGCTGGGCATCGACCCGGGCGATCGCATGCGGGAAATGTACTGCGAGCTGCTCAATGGGAAAGAGCCGATGCAAAAGTCGGCCGAATGAAACTATTGGGTGACGGTTCTTTGTTTGCTTGATGCCCGTTTGCTTTTGCCCCTGTTTGCTGTGGTAAAGTTGCCGAACGTATATAGCCGCGTGTATATTCGCGCATATCATTCGAAAATCGATGCCGCCCACATGCGTTCGTGGGCGAGATGAGGAAGACCATGGGATTTCTTTCGAAGCTCCTCACGTTTGGCGAGGGCAAGCAGCTCAAGCGCTATCAATCGCTCGTTGACAAAATCGGCTCGCTTGAGCCATCCATGCAGGCGCTCACCGATGCCGAGCTCGTGGCTCTTACCGCTGCCTATAAGGAGCGTGCGGCGAATGGCGAAAGCCTTGACAGCCTTCTGCCCGAGGCATTCGCCACGGTGCGCGAGGCCGGCCAGCGTGTTATGGGCATGCGTCATTTCGACGTGCAGCTCATTGGCGGCATGGCGCTTCATGAAGGCCAAATTGCCGAAATGAAAACCGGCGAAGGCAAAACGCTCGTTTCTACGCTCGCCGGTTATTTGAATGCGCTTTCCGGCGAAGGCGTGCACATCGTTACCGTGAACGACTACCTCGCTCGCCGAGACAGCGAGTGGATGGGTCGTTTGTATCACTTCTTGGGTATGGAAGTGGGCTTGGTGCAAAATGGCATGCGCCAGTCCCAACGTATTCCCGCATATAAAGCCGATGTGACGTATGGCACCAATGCCGAATTCGGTTTCGACTATCTGCGCGACAACATGGTAACCCGCGCGAGCGCCCGTGTGCAGCGCGGCCACAACTTCGCCATCGTCGACGAGGTCGACTCCATCCTTATCGACGAGGCGCGTACCCCGCTCATCATTTCCGGCGCGGGCGTGAAGGCCGCCGATACCTACAAGAAGTTCTCCCAGGCGATGTTCGGTCTAGTTCGCGACGAAGACTATGAGCTCGATGAGGCGAAAAAGACCATCTTCGCGACTGAGACTGGCTTGGCGAAAATCGAGGCCCGCTTGGGCATCGACGATATCTACGACGACCCTTCGGGCCAGCTTGCGAACCACTTGCAGCAGGCCTTGAAGGCCCACTTCATGTTCCATCGCGATATCGATTATGTTGTAGTGGGCGGCGAGGTGAAAATCGTCGACGAAAACACGGGCCGCATTATGGAAGGTCGTCGCTGGTCGGAAGGCCTGCATCAGGCGATGGAGGCGAAGGAAAACGTTCGCATTCGCGAAGAGAACCAAACCCTCGCGACCATCACATTGCAGAACTACTTCCGTCTCTACGACAAGCTCTCGGGCATGACGGGTACCGCCATGACCGAAGACGCCGAGTTCCGTCAGATCTACAAGCTGCCCGTCGTGGCCATTCCGCCGAACAAGCCCGTCATTCGTAAAGACGAAAACGACCTGGTGTACCGCACTATCGAGGCGAAATATCAAGCTGTGGCCGATGACGTGCAGGAACGCCATGCGGCCGGCCAGCCTTGCTTGGTTGGCACCGTTTCGGTTGAAAGCTCCGAGAAGCTCTCGCGTCTGCTCGACAAGCGCGGCATTCCCCACGAGACCTTGAACGCGAAGAACCACGAGCGCGAGGCGCATATCGTCGCGCAGGCGGGCCGCCTGGGCGCTGTGACCATCGCGACGAACATGGCTGGCCGCGGTACCGACATTTTGCTCGGCGGCAACCCCGAGGTGCTCGCCGACGACGTGCTGCGCCAGCGCGGATTTGACCCCGAAGCAACCCTCGAGACCGAGGCGCAGGAAGGCGAGAATCAGCTGAAGGTTCCTACGCAGGCCGATCGCGATGCGGCGCTCGCCCAGGCGAAGGAAACGTGCAAGCGCGAGCAGGAACAGGTGCGCCGTGCGGGTGGCTTGGCCGTTATCGGCACCGAACGCCACGAGAGCCGACGCATCGACAACCAGCTGCGTGGCCGCGCTGGCCGCCAGGGCGACCCGGGCCTCACACAGTTCTACCTCTCGCTCGAAGACGACCTCATGCGTCTGTTCGGCGGCAATCGCATGGATTCCATCAGCCGCATGATGGAAAAAACCGGCGCGACTGACGACATGCCGATTCAAGCGGGCATGGTGACCAAGGCTATCGAAAGCGCTCAGCGCCAGGTTGAGGCCATGCACTTCGCTGCTCGTAAAAACGTGCTCGAATACGACGACGTCATGAATCTACAGCGTAACGCCATCTATAAGGAGCGCAACGCGATTCTCGACGGCAAAGACTTGTCTTCTCGCATCGAGGAAATCGTCGACGACGAAGTCGATGCTGTGATTGACGAGAATTGCCCGGCCAAGCTGCCGAGCGACGACTGGGATATGAAGGCCGTCGACGTGTGGGCGGCGAATATGACGGGCGAAGCTTCCTTCAAGGCCGAGGAAGTCGACCACGAAGACGACCCCGAGGCTCTCGAAGACGCCCTTGAGGAATATCTCATGGGCACGTATCGCTCCAAGGAAGAAACCCTTGGCGCCGACGCGATGCGCCAGCTCGAAAGCCAGGTTATGCTGCGCATCATGGATGTGCGTTGGATGAACCACCTGCAGGCGATGGATTATTTGAAGACGGGCATTGGCCTGCGCGCCTTCGGCCAGCGCGACCCGCTCGTCGAATATAAAGAAGAAGCGCATCGCGCATTCTCGGAGCTCACGTCTTCGATGTACGAAGACTTCCTGCGCACGCTGCTGCGCCTGCGCATCGCTGCTCCCGTGGAGCAGGAAGAGTCGTCGCCCCTCGATGGCAAGGTGAGCTATTCCTCGCCCGAGGCCGCTCTTTCCGAAAATACCATCGCCGGCCGCGGTGTCCGTCCCACACAGGCAACCGCTGGCCAGCCGCCGAAGCCCGCGGCGACGGCGAAGCCGAAGACGTATCGCAAAGATGAAGATTCTGACCCCTATGTGAACGTGAAGCCGAACGATCCTTGCCCGTGCGGAAGCGGGAAGAAGTTCAAGAAGTGCCACGGCTTCAATAGGTGATGCAATATCGCGCCGTCTAGAGGGGCGGCGCGGTGATGGATGTCGTACGCCGCTTGACGGCCAATCTCGCAGTGAGACGCTGATTGCATTCGAATTGCATTTCGCTTTCTGCTGGATTCGGCGTTGGAACGATATCTGCTTTTGCTCGGCCCGATGTATTGTCGGGCCGTTGCTTGTATCAGGGCTTGCGTGCTCGCTTATGCGCGCGCTGCCGAAATGCTGTTTTTGAATTCTGAATGGTTTGAGCTATGGCTGAGAAAGAAAACCTGAATATCGACGATGTTGCCGAGCGTTTGGCTGCGGCGCGTGAATACCTGCATATCGAGGACTCCAAAGCCGAGCTCGTCAATCTCGACCATAAGGCCGCGCAGCCTGGTTTCTGGGATGACGCGGCTGCGGCACAGGAGGTTTCGAAGAAGGCGAGCAATCTGCGCGACACGCTCAATGCGTATGACGTCGCGTGCGGCCTGCTCGACGATGCGCGTGCTGCCGATGAACTCGCCAGTGAAGACGAAGGCTTCGCCGCCGAGGTTCAAATGTGCCTCTCGCGCCTCGATTCCATGCTCGATCAATTCGAAATCGACTCCTGGTTCGCCGACGACCTCGATTCCTCTGACGCCATCGTGTCGGTAAACCCTGGCCAAGGCGGGCTCGAGGCGCAGGACTGGACCGACATGCTCTATCGCATGTACTCGCGATACGTCGAGAAAAAGGGATGGAAACTCAAAGTGCTCGATGTGGTGCCGGGCGAGGGCATCGGCCTTGATCGCGCGGTGTTCCAGGTGGAAGGCAAAAACGCCTATGGCATGCTGCGCAGTGAGCATGGGGTGCACCGACTCGTGCGTATTTCGCCGACCGACATCAAGGGCCGCCGCCAAACGACGTTCGCCAGTGTGGAGGTCATGCCCGTGATGTCCGACGACATCGAGGTGAATTTGAACCCGAACGACGTGCGCGTCGACGTATACCGCTCGAGCGGTCCAGGCGGCCAGTGCGTGAACACCACCGATTCGGCCGTGCGACTCACGCATATTCCCACGGGCATCGTCGTTACCTGCCAAAACGAGAAAAGCCAGCTTATGAACAAGGAATCTGCGTTCAAGGTGCTGCGCGGCAGGTTGTACGAGCTTGAGCGCCAAAAGCGTGATGCCGAACTCGATGCCATTCGTGGTGAAAAACAGGAAAACGGCTTCGGTAGCCAGATTCGCAACTACGTGCTCTATCCGTACCAACTTGTGAAAGATTTGCGTAGCGGCGTCGAAACGAGCAACGTCGATGCTGTGCTTGACGGCGATATCGATGAATTCGTTGTGGGCTATCATCGTTGGCGCGTATCCCAATAGCCCGAAACGCGAATTTGCGATACGATGCAATTAATTGCGTGATGAGGCGTCCCGCGCATGCGGGGCGCTTTTTTCTTGAACGACAGAAAGGGGCGTCGTGAATCTCGAAGAGCTGAAGAGCATGGCCGGCGATATCCGCGTCGATATCGTGAAAATGGTGGCCGAAGCGGGAAGCGGGCATCCGGGTGGCTCGCTTTCGGCGGCAGACATTATGTGTGCGTTGTATTTCGGGGGCGTGCTCAAGCACGATGCGGAAAATCCGAAGGCCGAAGACCGTGACCGTTTCCTTCTTTCGAAGGGCCATGCGGCACCGGCGCTTTACGCCACGCTTGCCGAGGCTGGCTACTTCCCGAAAGAAGAGCTCGCCACGCTGCGCAAGCTGCACAGCCGCCTTCAGGGCCATCCCGATTGCAGGAAGCTTCCGGGCGTTGAGGCATCTACGGGCTCGCTCGGCCAGGGCCTTTCTATCGCTGCCGGCATGGCGCTCGGCCTGAAGCTCAACGGTTCTGAGTCTTCGGTGTTCACCCTTATGGGCGACGGCGAATGCCAAGAGGGCCAGGTGTGGGAAGCTGCGATGTTCGCGGCTCACAAGGGCCTCGATAACCTGGTTGCCATCGTCGATCACAACCACCTGCAAATCGACGGCCGTATCGAAACCGTATGCTCGCCGGAAGACTTGGGCGACAAGTTCCGCTCGTTCGGCTGGCAGGTGTTCCAGTGCGACGGCAACGACATGGAAGCCATTCTCGCCACGCTTGAAAGCGCTAAGGAATCCCGCGGCGGCAAGCCGTGCGTGATCGTCGCCGAAACCACCAAGGGCAAGGGCGTTTCCTTTATGGAAGACCAGGCTGGTTGGCATGGCAAGGCGCCGAACGCCGAGCAAACCGAGCAGGCTCTCGCCGAACTCACCGCGAACAAGGAGGCTAAATAATGGCTGCAGAGAAAAAAGCAACCCGCGCCGCCTACGGTGAGACGCTGGTCGAATTGGTGGAGCAGGGTATCGACGTCGTAGCCGTCGAGGCCGACCTTTCTGGTTCCACCACCACCAAAAAGCTGGGCGCTGCGCATCCCGAGCGCCTGGTGAACGTTGGCATCGCCGAACAAGATATGGTTGGCGTGGCCGCTGGTCTCTCGCTCACGGGCCACACCGCATTCACTGGCTCGTTCGCCGTGTTCGGCACTGGCCGTGTGTATGATCAAATTCGCAACACCGTGTGCTATGCGAATTTGAACGTGAAAATCGCCCCTACGCATGCTGGCATTTCCGTAGGTCCCGACGGCGGCAGCCATCAGATGGTTGAAGATATCGCCCTTATGCGCGTGCTGCCGAACATGCGCGTTCTCGTTCCCGCCGACTACTATGCTGCGAAGGCCGCCATTAAGCTGGCCGCCGAAACGCCGGGCCCCGTGTATGTGCGCATGGGCCGCGCATCGGTGCCGTGCGTCTATGAGCCGGGCAAAGAGCTCGAGATGGGTCGCGCATACGTGCTTCGCGAGGGCAGCGATGTTTCCATCGTCGCCTGCGGCGTCGAAATCGATGAGGCCCTGAAGGCCGCTGACTTGCTGGCCGCCGAAGGCATTTCCGCAGAGGTTATCGACGCATTCTGCGTGAAGCCGCTCGACGAAGACACCATTTTGGCGTCGGTCGAGAAGACGGGCTGCATTGTGACCGCTGAAGAGCATTCCGTTATCGGCGGCCTTGGTGGCGCCGTGGCGGAATGCCTGGCCGCAAAGCATCCCGCTCCACTCGAGCGCGTGGGTATGCAGGATTGCTTCGGCACGTCGGCAAGCTACGAGGAACTGCTCGTGGAATTCCACATGGATGCCGCCGCTATCGCCGAGGCGGCCAAAAAGGCTATCTCTCGCAAATAGCGCGTTAGAGCGTCGCTTGTTCAAGGCCGGGTTTATGCCCGGCCTTTTCTTTATGTTGGTTTGCATTGTGTGGCCGTCTTTCCGTCGCGACCCGTTTTCTGCTTTTCAGGCTCTATTCAGTGCAGTGTTTGTTTCGTAGCGAAGCGAGCAGGGATTTGCGTGTCTTGGTAGAATAAGCGGGTTGAGTCCAGTAACCATTATTTGAACGGAGCACTCTGTGACGAACACCAATGACGCGCGACGTCGCGATCCCCTCGAAGCGGGGGCTACGTCGCGGGTGACGCCGCCTGTGGGCCGCCATGCCGCCCATGCAGGCTCCAACGTCGCTCAATCCGCGGGCGCCACTTCGGCAAACCGCGCTGTGAGCCCCCAGGCAACTGGCGCGCTCCCCGCAATGAACAAACTTGCACCCGGCCACGCTGGCCGCGGTCACCATGCTCCCGCCCAGCCGGCCATTCGTTCCGACTTGTCGGCGGCGCTTCCTTCACTTTCGCTTGAAGACGCGCAGCAGTCCCAGCCCATGGGTGCGCCTGTCATCACCTTCGATCATGTGACGAAGGTCTACCAGGCGCAGCCGAACAAGCCTTCGCTGCACGACATCTCCCTGCAAATCTATGCGGGCGAGTTCGTCTTCCTCGTTGGCCATTCGGGCTCGGGCAAGTCTACCTTCATCAAGCTCATTACCCGCGAGCTCAAGCCGTCGAGCGGCCATATTTATGTTGCCGATGAAGATCTTACGACCATGCGCGACTGGCGCGTACCCTATCTTCGCCGCAACATTGGCTGCGTTTTCCAAGACTTCAAATTGCTGCCGAACAAAACCGTTTTCGAGAACGTTTCGTTCGCGCTCGAGGTTATCGGCAAGAGCCGCCACGTGATTAAGACTCAGGTTCCCGAGGTTTTGCGCCTGGTTGGCCTGCAAGATAAGCTTAACAAGCGTCCCGATCAGCTTTCTGGTGGCGAGCAGCAGCGTGTTTCCATTGCGCGCGCCATTGTGAATCGTCCGCCGCTTCTGGTGTGCGACGAGCCCACGGGCAACCTCGACCCGCAAACTTCGCGCGGCATTATGGATCTGCTCGAGCGCATTAATCGCACCGGTACCACGGTGCTCGTGGCAACGCACGACCGCGAAATGGTCGACAACATGCGTCGTCGCGTTATTGCTCTCGACAACGGCCAGTTGACCCGCGACCAAGATAGGGGTGTGTACGGTTTCGATGTCTAGTCTTTTCTACTTCTTCAAAGAATCGCTCACGGGCTTTACGCGAAACCTTTCCACGACGCTCGGTTCGATTATCACGATTTTCTTATCCCTGCTTATCATCGGCATTTTCCTTGTTGGCGGCCTTATCGTCGACAACACGGTGAAGTCGGTGGAAGACAAAGTTTCCATCACGGCGTATGTGTCTGACGATGCCGAACAATCCGACATCGATACGGTCATGAAGGCCATCGAGAAGATGGACGGCGTGCAAAGCGTCGGCTTCACCACGAAAGACGAAGCCCTGCAGAACTTCAGCAACTCCATGAGCTCCAGCGAAATCGTTGACCAGCTCGATGGCATGAATCCTCTGCCGGCTTCCATCGACGTCGAGCTCGCCGACCCGCAGATGGTTGAGGGCATCGCCTCTCAAATCGAGGGTAACTCCACGTTCGCGAAAATCGCCGACGAGGAAAACCCTGCTGACAGCATCAAGTATGGCCAGAGCAGCGTGAAACGCCTGTTCGAGCTCACGAACTACATTCGCTACATCGGCGTCGCGCTCGTCGCCCTGCTCATCTTCATTGCGCTGGTGTTCATCAACAACACCATCCGCTTGGCCATTTTGGCACGCCGCAAGGAAATCGCCATCATGCGTCTCGTGGGCGCGAGCAATGGCTTCATTCGTGGGCCTTTCCTTATGGAAGGCGCGATGCATGCCGTTATCGGTTCGGCCCTTGCCATTCTGTCCATTGAAATGCTGCGCCGCTTTGCGCTGCCGCAGGTTTCGAACACTTTGGCATGGCTGCCCATCGATTTATCCACGACGTCGTATCTCATGATCTACGCCGCGCTTATTGTCGCCGGCTTGGTCATTGCTGGTATTGGTTCGCTGTTCGCTATGCGACGCTACTTGAAGGTGTAAATAGCCCCCATGTCTATGTCTGTGCGACACCGCAAAGGCCATATCGACGTAACGACCCGCAACGCGCGCATCATAAAGCAACTCGCTTTATGCATGTGCGCGGTTGCGCTTTTTTGCGCCGGTTTCGTCGTGCGCGGAAACCACGACCTTATGAGTCGTTTGGGAATTGAAGAGCCGGAAACGAAAGCCGCCGTCCAGGCGGCTTCGGCCGATTCTGGCGAGGTTGCCTCGCGTCTGAACGAGGTTGAAGGCATTTTGGCGAAATCGAGTCTCGATTCCTACGATACCGATGCCTGCACGTCTGCGGTTTTGGATTCGTTCCTGCAATCCACGAACGACACCTTCACGCGCTACTATTCCGCCGATCGCTATTCGAACTATGTCGACGTAACGGCGTCGGAGGATTATCCCGGCGTGGGCGTGTTCTTCTCGGAATACAACGGCCAAGCCTATGCGCTCGATGTGTTTGAGGGCTCTTCGGCGAGCGACGCGGGCGTTTTGCCGGGCGATTTCGTGGTGGCCATCGATGGCGATCGTTCGCAAGAATGGACGTCGACTGAAGTTATCAATGCCGTGCAGCGCGAGGCTGGCTCGACCGTCGTCATCACGTGGCGTCGGCCTACGTCCCTCGATGCTTCGGGCGGCGATGAATTCACCACGACGCTCGTGTGCACCGATTACACTGAGCCGAATGTGACTGCCCAGCTGCAGAACAACGTCGGCTACATCAAACTGCGCCAGTTCACGCAGAACGCCGATTCGCTCGTGCGCCAGGCGATAGAAGAGCTCTCTTCGCAAGGGGCTCAGTCGTTCGTGCTCGATTTGCGCGATAATCCCGGTGGCTATTTGAACAAGGCGGTTGACGTGGCTTCGCTGTTCGTGAAGAGCGGCGTCGTGGTCGAAATCGATACGGTCGACGCTCAAACTACCAAGCAAGTTTCGGGCAATGTGGCAACCGATGCGCCGGTCGTCGTTCTTGTGAACGGCAACACCGCAGGTTCCGCCGAGGTTCTCGCGGCTGCGTTGCGCGATTCGAACCGTGCGACGTTGGTGGGCGTCAATACCATGGGCCGCGGTTCTGTGCAGGTTACTAAGCCGCTTTCGTTCGGCGGCGCGTTGCGCTATACCGCCGCGCGTTACAAGAGCCCTTCGGGGTATACGATCGATAGCGTGGGCGTGTCGCCTGACGTGGTGATTTCCTTGCGCGAGGGATCGTCGGTCGACAATCAGAAGGAAATCGCCATCGAGACGGCTGGCTCGCTCGTTGTCGACTAGGACAGGCGCTGTATTTACATATGATTGCCTCCAAGCCAAGGTTGCGACGTTGTTCGTGACCTCGGTTTGTTGTTTCGTTGCGTAGGTTTGCCTTTGGCGGGACTCATGCCTCCTCGGCGCTTCATGGGTTTTTGCGGTTACGGTTCGCTTTCGACTCTTCCCTCTTGCTGGGTTCTATGCGAAAGTAATCTCGTTTTTGCTTATGCCTCGACAAACTGCGAGCTTCGGTGGGCTTCGCGGCTGCTTCTTTTACTCATATTCCATTTGACCTATGAAGGGATGCTATGTCTCGTTCACGTACAAGAAAAAGCTCTGCCCGCCGCACCCCGCGCATTTTGCCGCAAGGCGTTCTGAAGATGTCGGGCGCTGGATACGGTTTTGTGCAGACTTCCGAAGGGGAGTTTTTTATTCCCGCCTCTAAAACGGCTGACGCTTTCGATGGCGATGTGGTGGAGGTCGCTCGCATTCACGATGGCGAACGCGAGGGCGGCTTTGAAGACAGGCTTCGAGGGCGCGTGGTTCGCGTGGTTGGCCGCGCTCACGAAACGGTTGTCGGGCGATATGAAATCGCCGAACCCTTTGGGGTCGTTGTTCCTGAAGACCCCCGCATCAAGCATGACATCTTCACCTTGCGCAGCGATGCTCCCCATGTGAAAGATGGCGACATCGTGCGCGTGCGCATGACCTCGTTCCCGTCGCGGCGAGAGCCCGCGCAGGGCGTGGTCGAGGAAGTGCTTGGGCACGAAGGCCAGCCTGGGGCCGATGTCGAGCTCATTATTGCTCGCCATAAGCTGGCAACATCGTTTTCGGCAACATCGCTTGCCGAAGTTGAAGGCGCTGCCGTCGATGCCGACGCCGCTTTCAACAGCGGACGCTATGTCGATTTGAGAAGCGAGCTCGCGTTCACGGTCGACCCCGATGATGCGAAAGATTTCGACGATGCCGTAAGCGCGGCGTGCGTTTGGATTGATGGCCCCGCAACGCTTCGCAGTGCCCATAGGGCGCTTGTCGCCAAGAAGGAGGGCAGCTCCGAGCCGGGCATTGCCTGCACGGCAGACGATGCTTCTTCGGCTGCAGGCGCGCGGTTCTTCATTCTGGGCGTTCATATTGCCGATGTATCGCACTACGTTCCTTGGAATTCTCAGGTCGACTTCGAGGCTCGCGAACGCGCGACGAGCGTGTATTTGGTCGATCGCGTGCTGCCCATGCTTCCCGAGGCGCTTTCGAACGATGTGTGCTCGCTGCGGCCACATGAAGAACGCCGCGCGATGAGCGTCGAGATGCTCATCGATGAAAAGGGCTTTGTTCGGGACACGCGCATAACCCCGTCGGTCATCAAGTCGAAAGCGCGGCTTACGTATGGCGCCGTGCAAGTTTCCATTGATGCTTTGCAGGCTGGCGATTTTCAGGCGGCGGTTGCGGCCCTGCGGCCTATGGCTGGCGCGTTTGCCGAAGACATCGCGCAATCGATTGGCGTTCTGCATGAAATCGCTCAGGCACTCCACGCCAATCGCGTGCGTCGTGGAGGCATGGATTTCGAGAGCGAAGAGGCCAAGGTTCGCTTAAACGATGAAGGCGTGCCCGTCAGCGTGGCTATTCGTCGCAAAACCGATGCGACGGCGCTTGTCGAAGAGGCCATGATCGCCGCCAACGAGGCGGTTGCTCGATATTTGCGCGATGCGGGAATTCCGTCGATTTTTCGCGTGCATGAGCCGCCTTCGTCGGGTGATTTGGCAGAACTCGTGCCAATTCTTCAGGAATTTGGCTACGACAGGCATGTATCGCTTGCGAATTTCAAGGCAGGCGATCCGTTCGCCATCCAGCAGGTGCTCTCGTTCGCGCGTGGACGCAGCGAGGAATTCCTCGTGTCGTCGCTTGTGGTGCGCGCAATGAAGCGCGCGGTGTACGTTGATTCGTGCGAGGGGCACTTCGGGCTCGCGAGCACGGCATACACGCACTTCACGAGCCCCATTCGCCGCTATCCCGACCTTATGGTGCATCGCATGCTGAAAGTGGCGCTTTTCGGCCGCACGGGTGAGACCTCGGGTTTGGAATCGGCCCTGGCGCGCATTGCCGACCATGCATCGACCGCGGAACGTACCGCCGAAGAAGCCGCGCGCGAATCTCAGGAGCTCAAGCTGTTCGAGCTGCTCGAGCAGCGCATTGGCGATGAGGTCGATGGCATGATTTCGGGCGTTATGGCCCAGGGCTTCTTCGTGCGCCTGGCCGATACGTGCGAAGGCTTCGTTTCGCTGCGCGATACGGGGGAATACTTTGTGCTCGATGCGGCGCGACGCGTGCTGTTCGGTTCCGATTCGGGCGTGGTCTATCGCTTGGGCACGAAGGTGCGCGTGCGCATTTCGTCGGTGTACCCCTATGCTCGTCGCGCCGACTTCGACCTTGTGCGCCGCATCGGCCCCAGGCTCGTCGCCCGAAAGTAATGCGCTGTTTCTGGCGCGCCTTTTCTCTTCGCGGCGTCGCGGTATACTCAAGGTTCGCAATACCGTAGGGAAGGGGCCATCGTGCTTTCTGAGGAATCGCTTTCTCATATGTGCGCGCCGCGCGTTTTGCATCGCGGGCGCTCGATTGCTGCAGGCGGGCGCTCGGTATACGATCGCCGCGTGCGCTACGATGGCGAGTCGACCATCATCAACGCGGTCGTGGCTTCCCAAACGAGCTCAACCGAAGGCTACCGCGTTATGGTCGAGCTCAACGAGGGCGCCGATTTCGTCGAAGATTACTCCTGTACGTGTCCGGCGGCGTTTCAATACGACGGCATGTGCAAGCATGCCGTGGCGCTCGCGCTCGATTATGCAGCTCGTTCCGATAGCTATGCGGGCTTTCGCCGCGATCGTTCTGCCGTATCTTCCGACTGCATCGCCGCGTTCATGGAGCGCGCCGAACGCCTCGAGCGTGACGACACGCCCGATGGAAGCGTCGATGTGCTGTGCGATTTCACCGTGGAATACGGCGAATGGTCCATGGGGTTGCGCGTGGCGACCGACGATGCGACGTACATCGTAAAGAACATCTCCGATTTTTGCCGCCGCCTCGATGAGGGCACGTTTTTCGAGTATGGAAAGAAGCTCGCATTCACCCACGTGCCTTCGCGTTTCACGGAGCGCGGTCGCGCGATAGTCCAGCTCGTCGCGGGCATTGTCGATGCCCAGCGCCGTACGGCACCGCTTTCCTCGTGGCGATACGCTGCTCCGAGCATTGGCCGCACCATGTCCCTTTCCGAAAGCGATATGGTCGATGTGCTTTCAGCCCTGGCGGGCGAGACGTTTTCCATCAAAGGCGCCGATGGCATTGCGCCGAGCGTGGCGCGCGTGCGTGTGGTCGATGCCGACCCTGAAATCGCGCTTGCGGTTCGGCCCTCGTCGCGAGGCGGCTTTACCGTTGAGCGCGGCAGCCGCATTTGGCTTGCGGGCCGCGGCTCGAAACTTTTCGTGTGGCTTGGCGGCAGTGAATTCTATCGATGCTCGAACGACTTCATGAAGTGCGCCGATTTTCTGCGCGGCGTTTACGGAAGCGAGGAAAACCGCCCCTTTGTAGCCGAGCGCGACATGCCGCTTTTTTGCGCGACGGCGTTGCCTGCGATTGAGAAGCGTTTGCGCGTCGACCTTCCTTCCGATATCGATAAATACCGCCCCGTCACGTGCTCGCTCGAGTTCTTTTTCGACAAAGACAAAACGAGCGTGACTATGCGCGCCCAAGCTGTATATGGCGCGATTCGTTACGATTTGGTGGGCGAACTCACCGATCGCCCCGAGCCTGTGGACGTGCCTCTTCCCGTGCGCGATGTGAAGCGCGAAGCGAAGGCTCGCTCTCTTGCCGCGCGTTATTTCGGTGCAGGCACATCGCTCGCGCTTTCCGATGGAGATGCGGTGGGCGCGCTGCTTTTCGGCGGCCTTGTGGAATTCCGCGAGGCGGGCACGGTGTTCACCACGCCCGCGTTCGATCGTCTTATTCGCGATGTGAAGCCGCGCGTCACCATGGGCGTATCGCTTTCGGGCAACTTGATCAACCTTGTGGTCGATGCGGGTGATTTGCCGGCGTCGGAGCTTTCGGCGCTGCTTTCGAGCTATCGACGCCGCAAGCGCTACCACCGCTTGCGTTCGGGCGCATTCATAGATTTGAAGGAAGCCGATCTTTCTCAACTCGATCGCCTTGCGGGCGATTTGGGCCTTACGGCGCGCGAGCTTGCGAGCGGGCAGGCACTTTTGCCGGCATATCGCGCATTCTATTTGAACGAAGAAGCGAACCTTGAGCGCGACCGAAGCTTTCAGGAATATATCGATCACTTCAAGGCCGTGAACGAGGCCGATTATGCTGTGCCGCCAACGCTTGCAGGGGTGCTCAGGCCGTATCAGGAGTCGGGCTTCCGTTGGCTTTCGGCGCGCTGCGATGCCGATTTCGGGGGTGTTTTGGCCGATGAGATGGGTTTGGGCAAGTCGCTGCAGCTCATTTCCCTTCTTTTGGCACGCCATGCCAAACGGCAGCCGTATCCGAGCCTTATCGTGTGCCCGGCGTCGCTTGTGTACAACTGGACGGCCGAGTTCGAGCGATTCGCGCCCGAGCTTTCCGTGGTCGCCGTGGCGGGCGGCGCGCAAGAGCGCCGAGCTGCGCGCCTCGAGGCATTCGGCGGCCATCGACGCGTTGACGTGCTGGTCACCTCGTATGACCTGCTTCGTATCGATATCGACGATTGGTCGAGCCGCCGCCTGTTCATATGCGCGCTCGACGAGGCGCAATATATCAAAAACCCCGCGGCGCTCACGACGCGCGCGGTGAAAAGCCTTGAAGCCGACCACAAGTTCGCGCTCACGGGCACGCCTATGGAAAACCGCCTTTCGGAGCTGTGGAGCATTTTCGACTTCCTCATGCCCGGGTTGCTGGGGCCTTATGCGCGCTTCCGCGAGCGCTTCGAGTCTCCCATCGTGGGCGGCGATGACGCGGTGGCTCGCCGGCTGCAGGCCATCGTCGCCCCCTTCATGCTGCGCCGCTTGAAGGCCGACGTGCTCACCGATTTGCCCGATAAGCTCGAATCGGTGGTGTATGCGAACATGGATGTCGAGCAGAGGAAACTCTACGACGCGCACGAGCAGCGCCTTCGTGAAGAGCTTACCGAGCAGCGCATGTTCCGCAAAGAACGCGAAGCGGCCCGCGCTGCGGGAAAGCCTGTGTCAACCGTCGAGGTGCTCGCCGAAATCACGCGCTTGCGCCAGTTGTGCTGCGACCCGCGTTTGGTGTATGAAGATTACCGCGGGCCTTCCGCCAAACTCGACGCGATTGTCGATTTGGTTTCGTCCGCCGTGGAGGGCGGGGAAAAGACGCTCGTGTTCTCGCAATTCACGAGTTTCCTTGAGCTGATTGCCGAGCGGCTGCGCAAGGCGGGCATCGCACATTATTCCATCACGGGCGCTACGCCGAAGAAAGAACGCGTGCGGCTCGTCGATGCGTTCAACGAAGACGACACCCCTGCGTTTCTCGTTTCTTTGAAGGCGGGCGGCACGGGTTTGAACCTTACGGGCGCGTCGGTCGTGATTCATGCCGACCCGTGGTGGAACGCCGCGGCGCAAAGCCAGGCGACCGACCGCGCGCACCGCATTGGGCAAACGCGCGTGGTGAGCGTCGAGAAGGTTGTGGCGAAAAACACGATCGAGGAGCGCATCGTGCGTTTGCAGCAAACGAAAAGCGAACTCGCCGACCAAGTTGTGGGCGCGGGCGGAATTTCGCTCGCATCGCTCGATGCCGACGATTTGTACGAGTTGTTGCAGGGGTAGGGGCGGTTTCCTTAATCTGCATGACACTCCATGAGCGCATCGAACGGTATAATGGCGCGAGCTGCCGCGTTTTCCGGCGGCGTGAAGCACGAATGAGAGGTGGCGCGTGGCGCGCGAAAAGAAGCAAATCGCGAAAAACCGCAAGGCTTTCCACGATTACGAAATAATTGAAACGTTTGAGGCGGGCATCGCGCTCACGGGCACCGAGGTGTGCTCGCTGCGCGAGAACAACTGCCAGCTTACTGACTGCTTCGTGCTCATTCGCAAGGGCGAGGCGTGGCTCAACGGGCTGCATATCTCGCCGTATTCGCATGGCAATTTGAACAATCCCGACCCCGACCGCAAGCGCAAGCTGCTGCTTCATCGCAAACAGATTCGCTATTTGGAGCAGAAAACGCGCGAGGCGGGACTGGCAATTGTTCCCATTGGAATTTACTTCTCGACAAACGGCTTGGTGAAGCTTGAAATCGCGCTTGCCCGTGGCAAGAAGCTGCACGATAAGCGCCAGGCGATGGCGGAACGCGATTCCAAACGCGAAATCGCTCGCGCGTTGAAGATGCGTTCTCGTTAATTGGCAAGGTGCCCTGCGGGGCTTGAACAGGGGGTTCATACATGGGTATTTTCAGGAAAGCAACTCGCTTGGGCAGTCGCGTGGCGAAAAACGCCGCGAGGCAGATCGTCATGCCCGAAGACGAGAAGTCCAAGAAGGACAAGGGCGATAAGTCTGCCGAGCCGGCAGCGCCGCAGCATTCCGACGCCGAATATGATGAGCTGCAGGAGAAATACAATGCGCTCATGACCGAAAAGTGGAAGGAATACTACAAAACCAGCTGCGACGGCGAGTGCGAGACATGCGAATACTACGACTGGTGCCCTGACGATTTCGACGGCGTGTTTGAGGACGAGACACCTGCCGAAGACGCGAAGGCCGAGCCTGCCGCAACTGAAGGCGAGGCTACTGAGGGCGCAGCCGCCGAGGAGGCCGACGAAGCCGCTGAAGCCGACGAAGCCGCTGAAGTTGAGGTCGAAGACGAGGATGACGTCGAACTCACCGACGAGGAACGTGCCGCGAAGGCTGCCGCCGAAGCGTATTACGAAGATGGCTGCGATGGCGACTGCGATAACTGCGAGCACTACGACTGGTGCCCGGCAGAAGAGGAAGACGAGGACGATAAAGTCCTTTTCAAGGGCGTCACGCAGGGCGACGTGAAGAATGCTGCCAAGGGCGGCGTCGAGCTTGCGCGCGAGACCGCGCTCGCGGCGCGCGATTTGAAAGAGGCCCTCGACGACATCACGGGCGGCATGAACCTCAAGGAACTGTTGAAATAAGGTTTCAGGAGCGTGTCGGCATTTGACATTGGCCGCCGCCTCGATACAATAGGTTTTCCGCTGGGGCAACCCGGCATGGTGCTTGACAAAAGCATATCGCATGGTGGACAGCACCCTCGGTGCCCGCGCGGCACGCATTTGGGGGCGACTGGTTTCGACATGGTACGTTTGAACTGAGGAGCAGGTCGTGGTCTCCTCGCCACGTTAAACAGGGGTAAAGTCAAGTTAATTGGCAAAAAATCTTATCAGAGCGCTCCTGCGCTCGCCATGGCTGCTTAATAGCACCTGGCACGTCAAACTCGGGTTGTCCCCGACTCGAGCGCGACGTCATTTTAGGGGACTGCTTCAAAGCACGTAGTCTGTATGGCTTTGGAAAAGAAAGAACGGGCTAGGAAGATCGACGTTGGTTCGCGAACCGACATCTTCCGAAATTCGATCGCGAAATAAGCTTGTAGAGCCTGAGCAAGAACGTAGTATGGACCGGAGTTCGATTCTCCGCGCCTCCACCAGAGAAGAAAGCGTTAAACCGTTCTTTTCGGAGAACAATTTCTCGCTTGAATACAGAAAAGGGAGCATTGTTTGGATGCTCCCTTTTCTTTTGCCCTATAGGTTGAAGGCGTTTGTGCAGAAAGGGTCATATCGGCTATTTTGGGGTTGTTGCAAACTCATAGGCACGTGACGGGTATCGGTCGTGTCTGCGGTCAATTCAAGAAACGTTGTTGTATGAATCGATACGTTTTCCTTACTATCTGCTCGACGTCGGGCGATATGGAATCGCCGGCGCATGGTGCTTATCGTGTCGATAACATAGTTCTCTTTACTGCTATTGTTGGATGGGGTAAACGTTTTCGCATGTGGGTATCGTTTATGGGACTATCGAATAAGGAAACCGCAAGCGAAGAAAGGTATGCATTCCACAGCAAAGATGGGTGTTCGGGCGTAGGATGGGACTGGCTGATTCATTGCGCCCGATGGCAGTGCGGTTGCTAAGGCTGTGCGTTTGGGATGTCTTTTGCTTCTACGACAAAAGACGATAGGAAGTGCCTGAGCGCATTCTTTTTTTTGTTTGGAGGCCGGTGAATCGTCGCGAATCATAATTAGCGCGTAAGGGGCGACTTTATGGACGAGCGTGGGATGACACCATCGAATGGAATGAATCTTGCGATGCGAAATGAATTGTATGAGTCCATGCCGTATTACGGTGTTACGCCACGTATTGCGATTGAGTATATTTCCGACATCCATTTACTGCATCATAGATGTTATTTCGGTGGCGATATTGATCGCACCGTGAAGGCTATGTCGAAGTCCCTCTATGAATCGCTGCGTGTTTTGCGCGAGGGTATTTCATTTTCTGGCGCAAAACGGCCTTTGTGGGATACGCCGATTTTCTTGGGTGATGTCGCATCCGATAAAGATATCGTTGTCGCATTCTATGAACACTATTATAAGCAGCACAGGCTGAATGCGCTGTATCGTCAATATAAGCAATTCAGGCGTGAGCAAGATAGTATTTTGGCGCTTGAGGAGAAGCGCGTGGATGCTAAGCGTCGTAGCGAGAATCTTGCGAGGTATATTGCAACGAAAAACGCTGAGTTTAAGCGGATGAAAAGCATAATTGACAAGCATATAAGCTACAGCAAAGTCATTGCTCCAAAGGGTAATCGTGAGAATATCGAACGTTACTTGAGAAGCGATTATTATAAGAAGCGTAAGCTGCCGCGTTCCTTGAGACAGAAGATATTGGTTGCGGCGGCATTGGGGGATGAGATATCAAAGCTTAAGCGTAGTAAGCAGAAGCAGGATTCTATTATTACTGCTGTGACTTCGAAAAAAGCTGTTGGATTATGCGATTTCAAGCCGCGTGAGATCGAATATCGCCCCGACGGTCCGATTGGTGTGGTGATTCTCGGCAATCATGAGTACGCCGATTTCGTTGACGTTGACGAAGCGGTTGATTTTTATAAACGAGCGCTTGAACCTTTGAAGTATATCGTTCTGCAAAATGAATATGTGGAAGGCGACAACGTAGTCATCTATGGCGGCACGGGATTTGCAAAGTATAGCGATTATTTTAATGCCAATAACCTTGTGTGCTGTGAGGCTATGATGGGGAATCGGGCATACGAGATTGAGCAGACGTCGTTGTTCGAGAAAGGCTACGAAGCCGCAAGAATGCACGCAAAGAAGACTGCGAAGTGCTTTATCTGCGCATCTCATTATCCAGTTGAAAATTGTCTTGGTAGATGTGACAGAGAGGCAATTTACTTTACGGGGCACACGCATGTGAACGAGCGGGTCAGAACGGAAGAAAAGACCCTGTATGCCGATAATCAGGTTGGCTACCATAACGATGGTAAGTTTGATGGTGCGATTCGGTTCAAACAGGCAACAACGGATTCTGTCGTAAATCCATACGATTGCTTTAAGGATGGATGTTACCGGACGACACCGGATGAGTATCTTCGGTTTTGCGATTACATCGGGGATTACGTCGGTGAGGGAAAGCTTATTCGGAATCGTTGTCTGACTGGCGAGCTGTATGTCATTAAGTCCCGGGGGTATTATGGGTTCTTTGTCGTAAACAACTCGGGGATATTCATAGTCAATGGTGGTAAGACAAAGCGGATTGCGCAAAGCAAGAACCTTAAATGGATTTACGATAACTTCAACATTGTCGTAAACAAATATCTCGAAGCACTTGAGCCATTGCGCATGACGCAAGAGCAAATATCACGTGAATTGAAGCGGCTTGGGTTTTCCGGCAACATTCACGGGCTGATTGTGGATATTGATTACCTTAATCATGTCATGGTAAATCCCATTAGTGGCTCCATCTCATTTTACTATTCGCCAGTGTGGGGAAAGAAGCGGCAATTCGGTTCCTTTCAGAAGCAGCTTGAGTTCATGAATGATATGGGGCTGCTTGATGGCAAGGGGGTGTCATCTGAAAGTGCCGCACTTGCGGCGCATGGAGCGAACGCACTGGCATCGGTTGAGAATAACGATATTTTGGACGAAATGGTGGTAGTGAGTCGTACGATGGGCGTTTATGGAGTATCGCGCTCCGTCAATCCGCTTCAGAAATTATTTACGGGTCATGTGCTTCGCGATTTTGATTTGAGGTTAACTGAAATTGGAGACGAGAACGCTACGGTGAGCAGAACGCGGTCGTTGCGTGGCCGTGTGTACAGGATTTTCCGAGAAAGAGATTACGATGAATTTCTCGTTATCAATGATGATTTGGGCGAATTTGTCACACTGCTTAGTAGAGACGGAAGAGAGTCAAAAGCTACGGTGCTGGAGCTGCAGGCGTTGACGCGCAGCGATAAGGGCAAATGGATGACAAAGAGCCTCGACGAAACGGTGAGATACAGGGGCAGATATTTACCGAAGTCATGGCGCGAGTCAATTCGATATATTCAGCCAAAGATGACCGAAGAGAAGAAACTGGTCGATTAATCGAGCTGCCTGTTGGCAGGGAGCAGGCGTTTTCGAGAAGATGATTGTTCGTGTCGGGGGTGCTAGGCGAGGCGACCTTGCTATTGCGCGTTGGCGCTTTGTGCCGCATTTGTAAAGCGGGGCAAATGTCGAATGGCAAAAAGAGTTTACTCATGCGCGGGTGAAGCCTAGGGCTCTTATTGGAAGGGCATGATGGCACGGCTATATTCAGAGTTATGCCTTCATATTTAATGTCTCGGTTGATGATATCAGGCGTTGTGGAAACCCGGTTTCGTATCCTTGTTATGTGAAAGACCAACCGAGCATGGGCAGGTACGTGCTGATGATCGTTATACGGAGTCTATGTGAGGTGTCTGTGGTAAGCGTCTGCCTGCTGAAACGGTTTGGGGGGGGACGATCTTAAGGGCTTGTCGAGCAGGAGCGGTGCGAGGATGGAGCGTTTGGAATGGACGCGAGTCGGTAAAGTGCGTCTGATGGCGCAATCGAGATGGGGGTCATCTGTGCTTTGCTGTACGAGGACGGAAATAGCACGCCGGCGTACTCGGGGATGTCGACGTGAATGATTCTAATTTTGAGAACGAGCGAACAATCGCTTTTTCGACAGGGGATGCTTCTTTAGCAAAAACTCGTTGTTCCGATATGACTTCAGGGAATGGTAGATGGGCAATTGCATGCGGGGCCGATTCTCGTTTTTGCGAGTGCTGAACCAATCCGAATCGATTTTTTCGTTTTTGGCTTCATCGGAATTGACGATCTCTGTTTTTGTGTGTGATGTTTATTGGAATCAATAAAGACTATGGTTATACGACTTGGGCAAAAAGAGTTCTCTGGCGCATTGTCTCTCGTTCGAGATGAGGGTTAGTGAGAAATCGTGCTATCCCCCTCACATGCTTTGGTTTTTTGTTATCCATGTGCGTGCCAATGCGTTTTGCGGTTTGTGCGATAGGCTTTATTATGAAAATGGCAATTGCTTGGTAACGAGCGACATTATTCTGCCCAGGGTAAATAAACCGGGCATTGATTAAAAAGAGGATGCATGATCGTTTCTTCTGACAGGGTACTATCAAACAGGCCGTTTAATGACGCCCCTATCGGCATCTTTGATTCCGGTTTTGGCGGCCTTACGGTGGCGCGCGAAATCGCCAAGGAGCTGCCCGAGGAATCCATCGTATATTTTGGCGATACGGCGCGATGCCCCTATGGCCCTCGCAGCCAAGACGAGGTCGACGGTTTCGTGCAGCAAATTTGCACATGGCTCGTTGGCCGCGACGTGAAGCTGCTCGTTATCGCGTGCAACACCGCGACCGCTGCGGGCCTTGAACACGCGCAGCAACGTTTCAGCATTCCCGTGATCGGCGCCGTTATTCCTGGCGCTCGCGCCGCCGCGCGTGCGACGAAAAATCGCCGCGTGGGCGTCATCGCAACGAAGGGCACGGTTGAATCGGGCTGCTATCCTCAGGCTATTCGCAACATCGATGCGGGTATTACGGTGTTTTCCACGGCTACGCCGAAGTTCGTCGACATCGTCGAGCAGGGAATTCGCATGTCGAGAGGCCCCATCGAAGACCTCACGAGCCTTGCGAGCAAGGTTTACATTCGCCCGGCGTTCCAGGAAATCGCCCGCGACTATCTTGAACCGCTGCGTCGTTGCGAAATCGACACGCTCGTGCTTGGCTGCACGCATTACCCCATGCTTAAAGCGCTTATCGGCGGCGTTATCGGTCACAATGTGCTGCTCGTTTCTTCCGCCGAGGAAATGGCGAAAGAGGTGCGTGAAACGTTGAGCATGCGCGGTGAGCTTGCCCATGAGGGCAATATCGCAAAACACGAGTTCTTCACCTCGGCGCCGAATCTGGATGAATTCCAGTCGTTCGGGTCGCGGGTGTTCAGCGAACCCATCGAGCGCCCGACCCATATCGATCTTTCTCGCTTATAATCTGAAGGCCGACATCGCGTCGGCCTTTTCTGTATGTATGCGGGCTTGCCCGCTTGATAGGAGGAAACCATGCTTGCTAACAGGGCAAACGATCGCGACGATCGCGCGATGCGCGACGTGAAGCTTACGCGCGGCATTATGAAGAACGCCAACGGCAGCTGCCTTGCCGAATTCGGTGACACGCGTGTGCTGTGCACTGCGACCATCGAAGATCGTGCGCCGGCCTGGCGCAAAGGCTCGGGCAAAGGCTGGCTCACGGCCGAATACGCCATGCTTCCCGCTGCGGGCAATAAGCGCACGCGCCGCGAGACGAACGGCCGCAATGGTCGCAGCATGGAAATCGAGCGCCTCATTGGTCGCAGCCTGCGCAATGTGTGCGACTTGAACTCCATGGGTGGCGAGGTGACCATGACCATCGACTGCGACGTGCTGCAGGCCGATGGCGGTACGCGCACGGCTGCCATCACGGGCGCGTGGGTCGCGGCCTATGATGCGTTCGAGATGTGGAAGACCGCAGGTCGCATTAAGACGAACCCCTTGTTTGGCCAGGTTGCCGCCATCAGCGTTGGTTTGGTTGAAGGCCGCCTTATGCTCGACCTCGATTACGAGGAAGATTCGAACGCCGAAATCGACATGAACGTCGTGATGAACGCGAAAGGCGAGATTGTCGAGATTCAGGGCACTGGCGAGCAGGTGAGCTTCTCGCGCGACCGTTTGAACGAGTTCTTGGATGTGGCTGAAGAGGGCATCAAGGTGCTGCTGGCCGCTCAGAAAGATGTGCTTGGCATCGAATAGCAGGAAAGCGGCCGCGTGCGGGATTTGTGGCGCACGCGTTTTTGTTCGCGGAATGGAGTAGAAGAGAAATGAAAGTCGTCATTGCAACCAACAATAAGCACAAGGTTGAAGAAATCGAGACCGCGCTCGACTTTCCGGGCTGGGAGTTTCTGACTCTGTCGCAGGTTGAGTCGTATCCCGAGTCCGAGGAAGACGCCGATACGTTCGTCGGCAATGCGCTCATCAAAGCCCGCGCTGCCCACGAGGCCACGGGCATGGCTGCGCTCGCAGACGATTCGGGGCTTGTGGTCGATGCCCTCGATGGCAGGCCGGGCGTGTACTCGGCGCGCTATGCGGGCACGCATGGCGACGATGCCGCGAACAACGCCAAGGTGCTCGCCGAACTTGAGGGTGTGCCCGACGAGCAGCGCACGGGGCGCTTCGTGTGTGCTCTCGCATTCATCAACGAGGCGGGAGACGAAACGACGGTCGAGGGCACGGTCGAAGGCCGCATTGGGCACGAGCTGCGCGGCAGCGAGGGCTTTGGCTACGACCCCATGTTCATGCCCGAGGAGTTTGGTTTTGAACGCTCGCTCGCTGAGGTTTCCCAAGACGAGAAAAACGCCATCAGCCATCGTGGCAACGCGCTGCGTATCCTGCGCGCGAAGCTCGCGGAGTAAGCGAGGCCGCCGACCTGTTAAATGCTCGTAGCGTTTAACAGGTTTTCGAGCCTGCGGCGGCATCTTTGGCAACGGCCGAATAACGTTTCCCCATCGGGCGTATTTGGGGGCGTGCAGCGCTATACTTGAGACAAGCGTTGGCAGGGGATTGTCGCCAGCGCACATAAGAAGGAGGCTTTTGCCATGAAGAACATTCTCGTCGCCTATGACGGCTCTGAGACCTCGAAGCGCGCAATCGACACCGCCGCCGACCTCATCGCGTCCGACGCCCGCATTCATCTCGACATCGTGAACGTGGTCTCCATTCCCATGCTTTCCGATGATCGGGCTTCGAGCTTCGCCGCGATTTTGGACCTTATGAAATCCGACGCCGAAGAGGTGCTCGCCGACGCTTTGAATCAGTTCGAAGGCAGGCATCAGCAAAACGGCGTGGACACGCTGCTTGTTTTGGGAACCGACGTCGCATCGGAAATCGCCAAGCTTATCGAAAAGAATGGCTACGACATGGTGGTTATCGGGTCGCGCGGGCTTTCTGGCATGAAGCAGTATCTGGGTAGTGTGAGCCATAAGCTGCTCGGCGCAACCAAGGTGCCTGTGCTCGTTGTGAAATAACGCCGCAAATCAGGTAAAACATATCATGCGCAGGAAGGCTTCGCCTATGGCGGGGCCTTCCTCTTTTTCTGTCCCGCTGCGTTTACAATGTGCCCGCAGGCAAAGAAAGAAAGAAAGAAAGAAAGAAAGGAAGGAAGGAAGGAAGGAAGGAAGGAAGGAAGGAAGCACCATGAAGAAGTTCTTCAGCGAATTCAAGGAGTTCATCAACCGCGGCAACGTGATGGATTTGGCCGTTGCGGTTATCATCGGCGGCGCATTCACGTCCATCGTTACCGCGTTCACCACGAACATCATCAACCCGCTCATCTCGGTTATCGCAGGCGGCGGCGCCGACACCATTTCGGGCCTCGTTGTTCCCGGCACCGACATCGACTTCGGCGCGTTCATCAGCGCCTGCATCAATTTCCTCATCGTTGCTTTCGTTGTGTTCCTGCTCGTGAAAGCGGTAAACAAGGCTCAGGGTTTGGGCAACAAACTTACGGGCAAGGAAGGAGAGGCTCCTAAGGCTGCGCCCGTGTGCCCGTATTGCTTGGAGGAAGTCAAGGAAGGTGCCACGCGTTGCCCGCATTGCGCCGGCGTATTCGACGCGCCCGCCAAAGCCAAGTAGGCTTACTGGACTGAAAACGCCGCAAGCAAACGGTGCGGAAGGCGCCTCGACGGGAGGCGGCGGCTGAAGGTTGCGATCCGCGGTGGTGATTACGCGTTGTGCGGTAGTCGGAACTAAACGCTTCGGCCGAACGTTGGAATCGAAAAACTGCGACCGATCGCCTCGATCGACGCCGGGGTTGGAAGCTGCGTCGGACGCTGGAAGCAAATGCTTCGGCTGAACGATTGAGCCGAAAATTGCGATCGACCGCTGCGGCGGAGGGCTGCGACCGCTTACCGACGCGGTTTGCAAAAACCTTGTGAAGCTGCGCATATGCGCAAAATAGTCGGTCTCGAAAACGTGCGCGTTATGGTAAACTAACCGAGCTTGTGCGCCGAAAGGTGCCAGGTCCCGTTCGGAAAACCGAGCGGGTTTGTATCTGTAGGCCCCCGAGACATGTTGAGTTCAACCACCATGACGAAGGGTCCCTGTACTTGAAAGGGGTCCGTTTTGACCGAAATCAAGAACACGAATGTCATCGATTTCGAGGACATCTCCGACGACGAGATGAACGCGATGATCGATGGCACCCTGACCGAGTTCGACGAAGGCGATCTGGTCAAGGGCACTGTCGTGAAGATCGAGCATGACGAGTGCTTGCTCGACATCGGCTTCAAGAGCGAGGGCGTTATCCCTGCTCGCGAGCTATCTATCCGCAAGGATGCCGATCCCTCCGAGATCGTTGCCCTGGGCGACGAAATCGAGGCTCTTGTTCTTCAGAAGGAAGACAAGGACGGCCGCCTGATCCTCTCCAAGAAGCGTGCTGAGTACGAGCGCGCTTGGATCAGCGTCGAAGAGAAGTTCAAGGCCGGCGAGACCGTCACCGGCGAGGTTATCGAAGTCGTCAAGGGCGGCCTCATCCTCGACATCGGCCTGCGTGGCTTCCTGCCTGCTTCCCTCGTTGACCTTCGCCGCGTGAAGGATCTCGACGCCTACCTGGGCACCGAAATCGAAGCTCGCGTCATCGAGATGGATCGCAACCGCAACAACGTCGTGCTGTCCCGCCGCGTGCTGCTCGAGGAAGGCCGCAAGAACGAGCGCGCCGAAATCCTCTCCAAGCTCGTCAAGGGCATGCGCCTCAAGGGCACCGTTTCCTCCATCGTCGACTTCGGCGCCTTCGTTGACCTGGGCGGCATCGACGGTCTGGTTCACATCTCCGAGCTGTCTTGGAACCATGTCAACCATCCCTCCGAGGTCGTCAAGGTTGGCGACGAGGTTGAGGTTGAGGTTCTCGACGTCGACCTGCAGCGCGAGCGCATCTCGCTCGGCCTAAAGCAGACCACCGAGGATCCGTGGCTGAAGCTCATCGAGAGCTACCCCGTGGGCACCATCGTTGATGGCAAGGTCACCAAGGTTGTTCCGTTCGGCGCCTTCGTCGAGCTCGGCAACAACGTCGAGGGCCTGGTTCACATCTCCGAGATGGCTGCCAAGCACATCGACACCCCGGCGCAGGTCGTCAAGGTCGGCCAGGACGTCAAGGTCAAGGTTATGGACATCAACCCCGACCGTCGTCGCATCAGCCTGTCCATGAAGGCTGCTGCTCACGACCTGGGCTTTGAGGTTGAGGTCGACGAGACCATCCAGGCTCCCGAGCCGCGTCAGCCCAAGAAGAAGGCTGCTGCTCCCAAGGCTGAGAAGCCCGCGACCGAAGAGGCCGCTGAGTAAATCTCGCGCCGAGCACGTTCTTGATCGAAGGCTTGGGATGGTTGAACCCAAGCCCGGTTGAAACTTCGCATGGTTTTATAGAAAGCCGCTCCACGTTTGTGGGGCGGCTTTTTCTGTCTAGAAGGGGATGCTCTCGGGATTGGATTGCGCGTAGAGCATAGGGGATACCCTGGGCAAGCATATTGGATGGCGCGCCTTCGGAATGGGCCGTTTGAGCGGGACATTGTTGGAAGCCGCGCGTTGAGGAGAGGCTTCTTGGGTGGATATTGTTGGATGCCAGCTGATCAAGACTTTTGTATAAAAAGAGGCTCGAATGTGGCATGTTTGGCTCTTTTCTGGCGCTGTGCCGTAGTGGGCTTGGATACGGTCGCGCTACCGGCTTTTTGACCTGGGAAAACAAAAGGCGTGAGCGTAAGTGCGATTTGATGCTGCGGAACTATGCCACATTCGAGGGTGCTTTTGCGCATGCGTATACGAGTCATGGTAGAATTCAGGGGTTATTGGCAAAGATGGTTGCGCCGGGTACGGCGCGGGCGTGGGCGAAGGGTGCGCACGCTTGAGGGAATGCGGGTGAGAGTCCCGCGCTCTACCAGGAACCGTATACGCTGATGAACGGGTTGGCTGTTGCGCAAGAGAGTGTGCGTGCGATAGTGATGATGTGCATGCTTCATGCTGCAATGGCTGGCAAGTAAAACCGCGGGCACGCGGGCCGTTCAAGTGAGGCAAAGTCGGAACACTCATCCATCGCACTGAGCCCTGGAAGTGAGGTACCGATGAGATTCGGTCCAAGTTTGGCGCGCGATGGCGCTCGCGAAGAAGCCCGCGTCGGGACAGGCGACGTCTCGCGTGGAAATCCTGAGAAAAATCTGCTAAATACGTCACTTTGGCAACGTATGCTCTCGGTTTTTATGGCCATTGTCCTTGCGACATCCATGACTCCGAGCCGCGCGCTCGCGTCTGACGAGGATGCGACCAATTCCGTTGCCGCCGAGTCTGCAGAAGGTGTTGCAGCTTCGGGTGTCGATAGCCAATCTGGCGAAGCGGTCCCTGGTGAAGATGTATCCGATACAGTCGAAGATGTTGACACGGATTCCGTTATTGACGAATCGATAAATGCGAATAAGACGGATGGCGGTTTAAGCCAGGCCATGGCCGAGCCGGGGCAGTCTTCGCTCGCTGGCGCTGTCTCCTCGTCGAATGATGGCGTATCGGCTTTCGAAACCGATGCTGCGGCTGGTGGAGCCCAACAAAACGATTCATTGACTCGTGCTGTAGCGTCGCTTGATTCTTCATCTGTTATCAGCGTTGGCAGCTCAAAAAATGCAGTAAGCTTTACGAATTATTCTGGATATGTAAAGACAACTACTACACTTTATGCAACCGCTTGGACGAAACGGGGCGCTTCGAAAATCCCCTCGAGCGGCTTTACGTACCAGTGGTACGCTTCCGATGCGACTAATGCGTCAGCAAAGGACATGTCCCAGTTTGAGCCGATTGCGGGTCAAACATCCTCTTCAATCGTTCTTGACGATACTCTTCGAACTCAGCTCGATGGTAAGTGCCTACGCGTTGCGATTACGAGCGGCGATACAACGGTCTATGGGCCTTCCTTGAATAAATATCGCGCCACCTTGTCTGCGGTAAAGCGTATTGATGCGCCTGTTAAGGCGAAAACTGCACTTGATGAAAAATCATATATCCTCATTCAGCCGTCAGACGCAGTAACCTCATCGACGAATATTGTTAAGCCAGAGATTCTTCGCCCAGGAAGTGTGCTTTGCGCAAATGCCTACGATAGCGAGGCAGTGCCCTCGGCTCGCATTTCCGCGCAAAACACTTGGACGTATCAATGGCTTGCTGGCGATAGTCGCGATGCGGACGATTCGGCTTATCTTCCCATTGAAGGCCAAACTTCTCAAACCTTGACCATTACTGAGGATTTGGCGAAGCAACTTGCTGGCAAATATATTCGAGTTAAAGTCACCGGAGATGGTCAAGAGCTCTATGGCCCAAGCGGTTCTTTTAATCGTCCAGCTTCTGTTAAATACAATACCCCTGGTCCAGTTGCGTCTGTTGATCAACTTGCCGTTAACCATATCGTTCTCGCCTACAATGGCGAAGAATTCGGCAATCAGGTTGAAGACGTTCCCAATGCGAACGTCGGCGACACGATTTGTGCTGCGGCGTACTACCTTAACTACGATACGCCGACCGATTTGTATGGCGAAGACAAGGTCGATTTCTCTTGGCAAGTTGCCGATGACAAAGATGGCGAATATCGCGAAGTAGCAACTGGTGCGACGTTCACCGTTGGCGATTACGCTGGAAAATATCTCAAGGTCGTTGCAACGGCCAAGAACGGCATTGCCGGTATCGATTCGCATGAAACGGAGCCAGGCCGCATTTTGACAAAGGGCGCGTCGACGCTTTACTACGTCGATTATGCCAATGCGTCCAAGGGCGCGAAGGATACGGGCTCCACGATCGAAGCGGTTGCCTACAAGGGCGATTATTGGGAAAACGAAACGGTTACCGAGGGCGTCACGTTCACGTGGCGTTGGTCTGAGGTCGATCCCGATTCCGCCGATTTTGACAAGGGCGACTGGCATGTTGTTGATGGCCAGTCTTCTGCCTCGTTCACCATTCCGGACGATTATGCATTTCGATGGGTAAACGTTACTGCGTATGCGGGCGATAATACGGTTGTCGCCGATTCGTCCGTCAAAGTGAAACCTGCTGGTTCGCACGAGCTTTCGAGTCTCGTGTATGTTAAAAAGATTGCTGGCGATCTTGACGCGAAGTACCAGTATAAGACCGGCGAGAAAATTGGCGTAGAGGCCTTTGAGCTCACGTCGGCGGGTACCAAGGGCAGCAAGCTTTCGAACGACCAGCTTTCGTTTACGTGGCAAATTGCCGATTCCCGCAATGGTGAATACGTCGATCTGAATGACGCTAACCTGCATCGTTCGTCGTTCGTTATTCCCGAAAGCTACGAAGGAAAGTTTCTGAAATGCCTGGTTTCCGCTGGGTATAACACCGAAGTCGCATTGCTTAACAAGGCCATTGTTAAGGGTGATGGCGCTGCGACATACGGCATTACTTCGGTCGATGTCGAGCAAAGCAATAATTTGGTGCAGGTTGGCAGTACTTTAACTCCGACTGCTAACTATTTGGCCACCAATGAATACGGCGAGTATGAAACTTCGCTTCCGAGCGGTTCCGTTGTTACGTATGCGTGGTTCGCTGCCGATGATGAGAACCGCACGAACGCTGTTGAGCTGACGGGCGCAGACGATGCGACAGGCGCATTGAAGATTCCCGCTTCGGCTGAGGGCAAATATATTTATGTTGTGGCGAATGCCGGCGAAAACGATAAAGAGAGCGACCCGCTCTTTGTGGGTGCCGCTGAAGAAAAGACCATTAAGGTCAATGTCAAGATTACGGGCGTAACCGACCACAATTCGGGCGAGAGTTACTCTTTTGAGTCGTGGATTCCTCTGACCGAGTATGCATGGAGCAGCGACGAGAAGAAATCTGCTTGGGATATCTTCAAGACGGTGCTCGATAGTGCCGGCTATACGTATAACGACCAGTGGGGCACCCCTTATTCCATTACGACGCCGGATAAAAAACGAACTCTGGCTATGTCGAGCAGTGCACCGTGGAGCTATTGGTCATTCATTGTTAATGGTACGTATGCTCCCGTTATGGCGACGGGCTATTTGCCGGTTGAGGGCGATACCATTGAGCTTACTTACATAGACGCGTCGGGTACGTTTGTTCCAGGCGGTGAGCCAGAAACTAATCTTGGAACTCCTCATCCCGATATCGATGTCACGTGGAACGGTTTTGCAAATGGCAGTGCTGGTTCTGCGACGGACGCCCTTACGCCTACGACGAAGACCGATACTCCCTCATGGGCGCTCAACCTCCTGACCGAAGAGCAGCAGAAGGCGGGCGCAGGCGTCTCTGCGTCTGATCCCATTATCGCGAACGGAAAGGTGTACCTCGTCACGGGCGCTTCGGTGTGGGGCGGAAAGACGTGGAACGCTGTCCTCAACGAGATTGATTCCGAGACGGGCTCCGTTGTACGCTCCCTTGAGCTTGGCTCCTCTATGGATAGCACGTGCCGCCCCGTTGTCGCGCAGGGCATTATCCTGATTCCGCTTTCGGGTGGCTATCTGCAGGCTGTTTCGGCGAAAACGTTTGAGACGCTTTGGTATTCCGATGCGTTTACGAATCAGAACCTGTCTTCGCTGACTGTTGACGGTGATTACGTCTATATCAATACCCTTGATTATTGGTCCGGGAACGACGTACAAAACGGCACCGTCAAGCGCATCAATATTCATACGGGTGCAGTTGCCGGCAGCGCCTCTGTCACCGATGGCGGCTTCTACTGGTCTGGTGGTCTGATGGTCAATGGCTACTATGTCGTTGGCGGCGACTATGGCCAGGTGCGCGTATATTCTGCCGATCTGTCAAAGCTTGTTGGTTCGATTAAGCTATCTGGTGGCAATATCCGTTCGGCGCTTGTCCTTCATGACGGCTTTGTCTATGCAGTTACGCGCGACGATGGTACGTTGCATAAGCTGACCATTGGTTCCGATGGTTCCATTACTGAGGACTCGGCAGTTCAGTTTGCCCCATACTCGACTTCAACGCCCGTGTTTAGCGGCAAATATGCCTTTATTTGCGGTGCGACCGCGAACAATTGGACGGCTAAGGGTCTGCTTTCGATCATCGACCTTTCCAATATGAGCGTGAAGCAGATTACGAAAGCCAATGGCGAAGAACTCGGCTTCGAATCGAAGAGCACGCCGCTTGTCTCAACGCATGATGGTGAAACATATGTGTACTTCACGTTGAACGGCGCCAAGGGAAACTGGCCCAACTACACTTCGGGCGGCGGCGTGTATATGTACAAGCTGGGCGATGCCGAGGCGACTGAGGTGTTTGTCCCCGGGTCCGGTTACGCCAACTACTGCATGGCGTCGGTTGTCTGCGACGAGTTCGGCAACCTTTACTACACGAACGACTCAGGTCACCTGTTCTGCGTGAAGTCTCAGGCCCATCGTGTGAAGTTCGATACGCAGGGGGGATCGTCGATTAACGACCAGACTCCCGCTTCGGGTTCGGCGGTTGCCAAACCTGCCGACCCGACGCGCGAAGGCTGCACCTTTGCCGGCTGGTACACCGATGCGGCATGCACGAAGGCATACGATTTCGCGACCGCAGTAACGTCCGATTTGACGCTGTATGCCAAGTGGATCAAGAACGAAGCGTCTTCGCCTGACACCGATAATGCTGGCGGCAAGAAGGACAACGCGGACACGCAGCTAGTGTCGCAGGGCGGCTATGTGCCACCTTCTTCGCTGCCTTTGTCGCAAAGCGCGCTTTCCAAGAACGATGGTGAAAAGGCCAACGATGGCAAGAAGGCCGACGACCAGAAGAGCGCGAAGGCAAGCGATGCGAAGTCTTCTTCTAAGGCTGAAAATGATACTGCCACCAAATCGGCGGCTGCTGTAGACGACGGTGCATCTTCAACCGAGAGCGCTCCCATCTGGCCTTACATTGTTTTGGCGGTCGGCGTTGCTGGTCTTGCTGCCGCCACTGTGTGGTTCGTCGTCGCCCGTCGCAAACGTGATGGGGATGAATAACGAAGCATGTCTGACGAAATGAAACCCACTTCGGAAGACGCGAAAATCACGGCGGGGAACGCTCCTCGCCGTGATTCGGCGGAAGCGGCGGCCCTTACCGTGGGGTCGCCGTCTTCGTCTTCCTCATCCCAAACGGCGCCTTCGGGTATGGCGTCGAAGCGCACATCGCTCTCTTTGGCGACGCGTGTGGGCATCGCGGCTCTCGCGGTGGTGTCGGTGCTGTTCATCGGCGCTTCGGCATTCGCTTTGACGAATGGCTTTGGCCTTCCGGCCGACTCTCCTGTCGTTAAGGCCGCGGAAAGCGTCGGAATCGTGTGCTCTGTCGATGTCGAGGCCTCATCTTCCGACGGTGCCGACGAGGCGAAGGCTGGCAAGGGCGAAGATTCGAACGAAGCCGATGCGGCCAATAAAGAATCCGAAGACAAGAAAGACGCGTCGAGTGACACTTCTGGAAGCGACGAGTCGAAATCGAAGGGCGATGAGTTCTCATCTGACAACTCGGCCTCCAGTGGATCTTCCGATTCGGGCTCGGGACCCTCTTCGTCTCCGAACGCTGGTTCAGGCTCGAGCTCCTCTTCCTCGGGTGCCTTTTCGAGCTCGTCGGGCTCTTCAAACTCGAGTTCTTCGGCGGGTGGCTCTTCGCAACCGGGCACTTCCGCACCTGCCGGCACGGTAACCGTGTATGTTTCCGTATCGAGCTCTGCGGTGGGCAACCCCGTTTCGGGCGGCGGAACCTTCACGTTCAACCAAGGCGCGACGGTCTACGATGCCCTGTGCGCGTGCGGCCTCTCGATGAACGCATCGAACACGGGTTACGGCATATACGTAAGTGCTATTGGCGGCCTTGCCGAAAAAGAGCACGGCGGACACAGCGGCTGGATGTACTCAGTGAACGGCGCCGTTCCCATGACGGCGTGCAGCAATTATGTGCTCTCCAACGGCGATTCCGTTTCCTGGTATTACGTGACGGGCTAGTATGACCAACGTTTTCCATACATATCACCCCGCAGTGGCGTTCGTCTATTTGGCGAGCGCCCTTGCGCTGTCTATGGCGTGTCTGCATCCCGTGTTTACGGCCTTGTCGCTCGCGGGTGCCCTTGCGTGTTCGTGCGTGTGCCGCGGCGGTCGCGCCACGCTGCTGTCTCTTCGGTGGATTGTTCCGTTGTGCCTGGTCGTTGCCGCTGCGAACCCGTTTTTCGTTGCATCGGGATCAACCGAGCTGTTCCGCATAGGGCAGCGCGCCATCTATGCCGAAGCGCTTTTGTACGGCCTGTGCTCGGGCGGCATGTTCGCGTCGGTGTTTCTGTGGTTCGCGTCGTATTCCTCCTGCATGGATTCCGAAAACTCGCTTGCGCTGTTCGGAAACGCCGCGCCCGTCGTTACGCTTATGGTCTCGCAGGTTTTGCGTTTGGTGCCGCAATTCGTTTCGCGCGGCCGCGCCATCGCCGACGTGCAAGACAGCATGAGCGCCGCGGCTCCTCGCACGAAGAAAGATGCCGCGCAGGGACGCATGCGCATCGTAAGCGTGCTCATGGGGTGGGGCATGGAAGACGCCCTGGAGCGAAGCTGCGCCATGCGCGCACGCGGCTACGATTGCGGTGCGCGGCGCACGACATATGCTCGTTTTCGCCTGGGCGCATCTGACACCGCGGTGCTTGCTGCGGTGGTCGCCCTCGCGCTTGCGAGCGCGGTGTGCGCGTGGCTGGCGTTTTCTGGCTTCTCGTTTTATCCCGTGGTCGCGGGCGTCGCGCCGTTTTGGCTGTATCTTCCCTATGCGCTGCTCATGCTGGTGCCTCCGGCGTTGTGGCTGCGCGATTGGTTGCAATGGAGGTCGTGCGAATGACGAACGAACACAATACCGCGCTCGCCGTGGAAACGCGTGGGCTTGCGTTCGCATACCCTGTGGACAGTGGCGAGCCCGCGTTTGAGATTTCGTGGCCCGACCTGCGCATTGATCAAGGCGCTTTTTGTGTCGTGGTGGGTTCGACGGGTTCGGGCAAAACCACGCTCTTGCGCTCGTTGAAGCCCGAGCTTGTGCCTGCGGGCGTATATCGCGGCTGGGCACGCGTTTTGGGCCGTGTTGCAAGTGGGGAAGACGTGCGGGGCGAGCAAGCGTTTACGGCGCTTGAATCGGCGCAGTCGATTGGCTTCGTGATGCAAGACCCCGCCGCGCAAATCGTATGCGACACGGTATGGCATGAGCTTGCGTTCGGGCTTGAAAACGTCGGCATGCCGCAAAATGAAATGCGCAGGCGTGTGGCCGAAGTCGCGCACTTCTTTGGCATTGAACCATGGGTGCGCAAGAAAACTGAAGACCTCTCGGGAGGCCAGAAGCAAATCGTGAACCTGGCCAGCGTGCTGGCGTTGCGTCCGCGCGTGCTTCTGCTCGACGAGCCCACGGCGCAGCTCGATCCGAATGCCGTGAAGCAGTTCTTGTTCCTGTTGGGCCGCGTGAATCGCGAGCTTGGCATTACCGTGGTCGTTGCGACGCATTCCCCTGAAGATGTCGAGGCGTATGCGACGCAGCGCATCGATCTGGATGCGTCGGGCGCTCCTGCGCCGCGCGAATTGGCAGAAGCGGCCCTTGCGCCCCGTTGGGAAGCGCGTGCGGCGGTATGTGCGCATGCCGATGCGGCGATTCGCGTTCGCGATGCGCATTTTCGCTTCGACCGCCGCGAGCCGTGGGTGCTGCGCGGCATCGATTTGAATATCGTGCGCGGTTGCGTGCATGCGCTCGTGGGCGGCAACGGCTGTGGTAAAACCACGCTTCTGCGCTGCCTGGCGGGCGTGTTGAAGCCGCAACGCGGCCATATTGACAACGCTCTAAGGTATTCCCAGGCCTTGCTTCCTCAAGATCCGAAGGCGCTGTTCGTATGCGATTCGGTGCGCGAGGAGCTTATGGAATGGTCGACTCGCTGCGGCTATGGGCAACGTGAAGCCGCAGCTATGGCGCGGCGCTTCGGGCTTGAAAGCTTGGGAGCGCGCCATCCGTATGACCTTTCGGGTGGCCAGCAGCAAAAACTTGCGCTCGCGAAGCTTCTGCTCGCGAACCCCGAGGTGCTCTTCCTCGATGAGCCTACCAAGGGCCTCGACCCAGCGTCGTGCGCCGATTTCTCTCGAACGGTGCGCGAGCTTGCCGATGAGGGCAAAACGATCGTTTTCGTGACGCACGATCTTGATTTCGCGCTCGTCACGGCCGATTTCGTGTCGATGCCCTTCGATGGCGAAATCGCGTGCACCGAACCTGTTCAGGCGTTCTTTTCAAACAACATCGTCTATCGCCCGAACGCCGAAAGCCGCCTTTTCGGCGAAATTGCGGCAGAAGGCGGGCGTGCATAATGGGGGCGGCGCACGGGAACGCTGGCGTTCGCCCTCGCATCGCGGCTGAAATTGTCGCCATTTTCGCCACGCCTGTTGTGCTGGCGGCGTGCGCCATCGCGAATTTCAACCAGACCGCCTTGCTCACGCTCGTCGTGGTGCTTGCGAGCATAGGTGTCTTTTTCGCGAGCTATGAGGCGTCGCGCCCCCGTCTGCGCGACATCATGCCCACGGTGGTGTTGGCCGCCCTTGCCGCGGCGGGCCGCATTCTGTTCGCGCCCATTCCCGATTTCAAGCCGGTGAGCGCCATCGCGATTATCGCCGGCGTCGCATTCGGGCGTAAAAGCGGGTTCATGGTGGGCGCTTTAGCGGCGCTCGCTTCGAATTTCTTCTTCGGCCAAGGCCCGTGGACACCGTGGCAAATGTATGCTTGGGGCTTGGTTGGCTATGGGGCCGGGTTGCTCGCGATGGTGCCTGCAAAGCGACGAGCGGTAGAGTCGAAGAACTCTTGTCGGGCTCGTAGTGGGGAAGCGCACGGCATCGCGAGCGATTCAGCGTACCCTGTTTCGCCTGATGGGGAAACCGAAAGCGCCGCCTTGTTGCCGTATCAGGCGCGTACCGATAAGGAAAACCGCGCCTGCTCCACTCGCCGCCTGCTCGATGCGCATCCCACCATCGTGTACGCATACGGTTTTCTGGCTTGCCTCGGGTACGGCTTCATTCTGAATGCGTGGAGCATCTTGAGCTTCTTCCACGCTCAGGCGTCAGGATGGGCGGGCATCTTGGCGGTGTATGCGACGGCCCTGCCTTTCGATATCGTGCATGGCGTAGCGACGGTTGTGTTCTTGCTCGCTTTATATGGCCCGTGGCGTCGCAAGCTCGAGCGCGTGCGCAGGAAGTTCGGTTTGGCGTAGGAGCAGGCAATGCGGCGAATGCTCGCCACCGAAGCTCATGGCCGCCTTGCCTTGGCGTGCAAGGGGAGGCGCGTCCACGCGCCCCGTTTTCGAACGAGACTCTGAATATTCTTCTGTAATATGCATTTTCTTGAATATGCTGTTATGACGTGCCTTCTTTTTCACATTCGTGCTTTAGTGTGCTAAACTGCCCGAATTATTGCCTCGTATGGAAAGAAGGAATTACCCATGTCTTCTGAACAAGAAGCCATGAGCTTTGAGACCGAGGGCCTGTACGTTTCGGAATCGGAACGTCAGGGTTGGTGGTCAATCGCTCGCATTTGGATTGGCAACGCCTTCAATGTCTCTTCGCTTATTACTGGTGCCGCGCTCGGCGCGGGCCTCACGTTGTTCGATAGTTTCTTGGCTGCGTTTATCGGCTTCGGCATTATCGTCGCCTATATGAGCCTCGTGGCTATGGAATCGGCCGATGTGGGACTTCCCACGGCGCCCCTTTCCACGGCGGCACTCGGCAAGAAAGGCGGACGCTACATCGTTGGCTTCATCATGGGCGTGTCGCTCGTGGGCTGGTTCGGCGTGCAGGCTGCCGTGTGCGGCGCGTCGTTTTCGATCGCTTTCGCCGACCTTACGGGCTTCGAGATTCCTGTATGGATTTCCGCTGTCGTGCTTGGCGCGCTCATGCTCGCATCGGCGATTTACGGCTTCGATGGCGTGAAGTGGGTGAACACGGTTTCTGCTGTGCTGCTGTTTGTCATTTGCGTGTACGGCTTGGGCATTTCTATCGCTGGTACTGGCGCCGATTCCATTTTCAACTATGTGCCCGTCGAGGGCATGGGTTTGGCTGCTGGCATTAGCATCTCCGTCGGCCTGTTTGCCGTAGGCGGTGCTAGCGTGGGCGACTTCACCCGTTACGCGAAAGACCGCAAAGCGGCCGTGGTTTCGAGCGTCGTTGGCGTGTGGCCGGTGAACATCCTTGTGCTCATGATGGGCGCTGTGCTCGCTATCGCCGTTCCTGAATCGAGCGGCGACATCACTATCGTGCTTTCGAGCATGGGCTTGGCACTTATTTCCGTGGTCGCCATTGTGGCTTCCACGTGGGCTGTAAACGTTGGCAACGCCTATTCCGCCGGCTTGGCATTTACGGCCATGGCGGGCAAGGGCGAGGAATCGTACAAGCTCACCACGATGATCGCCGGTATTGTCGGCCTCGTCGCCGCTGCCGCGGGCATCATGGATTACTTCACCACGTTTCTTACGTTCCTTTCGGCCATGGTCCCCGCGCTCGCTGGCACCATGATTGCCGACTACTTCTTCATTCGCAAAGGCCGACCCGAGAACTTCAAGCCTCTCGAGGGCATCTCGGCGCCGGGCGTCGCGAGCTTCGCGGTGGGCGCCGTGTTTGCCATGGTGACGGGCGGCACGTTCGTGGGCACGCCGCTCGAAATGCTTGATTTCCCGCTGTTTATTGGCCCTGTGAACGGCATTGTCGTTTCCATGATTTTGTATGTGATTGTCTACAAGGCAATGAAACTCCCCGCATTTGACGGTTCTATCGTGCTTTTCACGAAGAAGTCGGCCGAATAGGGTAGTCTGGAACTACTACGCTACAAGCCGCTCGCAAGGGCGGCTTTGCTTTAATCGGGGTGCCCCGCGGGGCGCCTGAAGGTAAGCGGCATATGTCGCAAAGTGCCCTGCCGCGTGCGGCGGGGCTGAACTAGGAAGGGGGCTCGCGTGAGGAAAATCGGAATCGAAGATATCGACGACATCGCGCTTGGCTCATCGCTTTTGGGTTCGGGTGGCGGCGGCGATCCATATATGGGTCGCTTGGAGGCCATCGCAGCCGTGAAGAAATATGGTCCGGTCGAGCTGCTTGACATTGATGAAGTGCCTGACACCTGGACCGTCGCGCCTATTTGCGGCGTCGGCGCTCCGAGCGTGTCGCTCGAGAAGGGCACGAACGGAGTCGAGTATCCCAAGGTTCGCGCCATGATGGAGCGCATACTTGGCCGCAAGCTCGATGCGTTTTTGCTTTCCGAGGCGGGCGGCATGAACTCCATGGTGCCTATTTCCGCCGCCGCTCGAGCGGGTCTGCCGCTCATTAACGCCGACGGCATGGGCCGCGCGTTTCCGGGCATTCAGCAAGACACGTTCACGCTGAACGGCGTGTCCACCAACCCCTTCATCATTGCCGATGAAAAGGGCAACTGCACGGTGCTCACGACCATCAACAACGACTGGACCGAGGAAATCGGCCGTGAAATCACCACCGCATGCGGCGGCCAGGTGACCACGCTCGCATCGCCCATGAGCGGCGAGAAAATGAAGACGAGCGTCGTCGTTGGCACAGTCGATTACGCGCAGAAGCTCGGCCGCATCATTCGTACGGCGACCGACGCCGACAATCCCGAGCAGTTCTTCCTCGGCGAAAGCGGGGCCTTCCGCTTCTTCAAGGGTAAAATCACCGACGTGCTGCGCGAAACGCGCGACGGCTTCAACTTCGGCCGCGTGACGCTTGAAGGCATCGGCGAAGACAAGGGCAAGAAAGCCGTGGTCGAGTTCCAGAACGAGAACATTTACGCCGAGGTCGACGGCGAAATCGTGGCTACGGTGCCCGATCTTATTTGCCTGGTCGATTCCGAGACGTTCGTGCCCATTACCACCGAGAACCTGAAATACGGCAAGCGCGCCCTCGTCGTGGGTCTGCCGTGCGATGCCGCATGGCGCACGCCTCGCGGCTTAGAACTCGCCGGTCCCGCGTGGTTCGGCTTGAAAGACGTCGAATATCGCCCCGTTGAGGAGCGTTGCGCCGAGTTTTCGAAGGAGGAGAGCCATGCGTAAAATCGGCATTTCCGATATCGAAGACATCGCTTTGGGCGCAGCGCTTTTGGGCGCGGGCGGCGGCGGCGATCCCTACATTGGCAAGCTGCTCGCCATTGGCGCCGTGAAGGAATGCGGCGAGGTGTCGCTCATCGACGTCGACGAGCTTTCTGACGACGACGTCGTTGTTCCCGTTGCAAGCGTGGGTGCTCCGACGATTCTCACCGAGAAGGGCGTGGGTTCCAACGAGTTCACCAAGCTCATCGACATGGTGGGTTCCTACTACGGCAAGAAAATCACGGCCATCATGCCCATCGAGGCTGGCGGCGTGAATTCCATGCTGCCCATCGCCGCGGCAGCGCGCCTGGGCCTTCCCATGGTCGACGTCGACGGCATGGGCCGCGCGTTCCCCGAAATTCAAATGGTCACGTTCACCATTGGCGGCGTGTCGGCAAGCCCCATGCTCTTCATTGACGAAAAGGGCAACATGGGTCTTATGGAGACCATCAACAACAAATGGGTCGAGAACATTTGCCGTGCCGGCTGCACCGCATGCGGCGGCAGCGTGGTGTCGACCGAGTACGTCATGACGGCCTCGCAGGTGCGCGAGTTCGGCGTGCGCGGCATCGTCACGCGCAGCCAGGAACTGGGCCGTGCGATTCGCGGCATCAAGAACTGTCCCGAGAATATGACGCCCGAAGAATACTTCCTCGACTACACCGGCGGCTTCCGCCTGTTCAAGGGCAAGATTGCCGACGTGCTGCGCGAGACCCGTGGCGGCTTCAACTTCGGCAAGGTCGTGCTCGAGGGCATCGGCGAAGACAAGGGCGGCCATGCGGAAGTCGATTTCCAGAATGAGAACCTGTGTGCGACGGTGAACGGCGAAATTCTTGCCACGACGCCCGACCTCATTTGCCTGGTCGACACCGAAACGTTCACGCCCGTGCCCACCGACGCGTTGAAGTACGGCAAGCGTGTGCTGGTCGTTGGCCTTCCGTGCTACCACTTGTGGCGCACCGAGAAGGGCATTGAGCTGGTGGGACCGCGCTATTTCGGCCTGAATACCGATTACATCCCTGTCGAAGAGAGATGTAAGGGGTAGCGAATCCCGCCCGCGTATTCGATGCCGAGGGTTCCGCAAAACGCGGCGCGCCTAACGCTCGCTTTGCTCGCTATGCGTTGCGCCTCGTTTTCTCAGTTTTTGAATAAAGAAGAGTGAGGAAAACGAAGTTTTGCCCCACCCTCTCCACCGAATACGCTGCATGTTTATTGTCCGTAGGCCGCCCCTCGCGCCGCGCCTGTTTCGAAGCTTCGCATTTCTCAATCTTCTTTTTCTAGAATTGGAAATGCGAGGAGCGACGCTAGCGAGCAAAGCGAGCGGTAGGAGCTCCGCGCTTCGCGAACAGGCGCGGCGCGAGGGGCGGCCGGGCAGCAACGTTGAATGCAACTTGAAGAAAGTTGAGGAGATATGTACAAACTTGGCATTGATGTCGGCGGCACCAACACCGACGCCGTTTTGATCGACGAGAACCTGAAGGTTGTCGCCGCGGTGAAGAACCCCACCTCGGGCGATATCTACGAGGGCATCATGGGCGCGGTTGACGCCGTGCTCGCCCAGGCGAACATCGATCGCAAACTCATCAAGCAGGCTATGCTCGGCACCACGCAGTGCACGAACGCCATCGTCGAGCGCAAGGGGTTGGCTCCTATTGCCATCCTGCGCATCGGCGCACCTGCTTCTGTGGGCATTCCTCCCATGGTCGATTGGTCCGACGATATTGCTGCGGTTGCCGTTGATACTGCCATTATTGGCGGCGGCTTTGAATTCGACGGCAAGCGTTTGGCCGACTTCGATGAGGCTGCGTGCCGCGCCTTCTTCGAGGGCGTGAAGGGCAAGGTCGAATCGGTCGCCATTAGCTGCGTGTTCGCCGGCGTGCGCAACGATGACGAGCTCGCCGCCGCCGCGATTGCCCGCGAAGTGCTCGGCGACGATGTGCGCATTTCCATCTCGAGCGAGATTGGCTCCATGGGCTTGGTTGAGCGCGAAAACGCCACCATCTTGAACGCTGCGCTCCACCTGGTTGCTGAGCGCTTCACCGAGGGCTTTGCGAAGAGCTTGGCCGAGCGTGGCATTACCGAGGCCGACGTGTATCTGTCCCAGAACGACGGCACGCTCATGACTATTGATCACGCGCGCCGTTACCCGATTCTGACCATCGCATGCGGCCCCACGAACTCCATTCGCGGTGCAAGCTATCTGAGCCGCATGGATGACGCCATCGTCATTGACGTGGGCGGTACCACCACCGACCTGGGCGTTCTGCAGGCCGGATTCCCGCGCGAGAGCGGCGTTGCCGTGACCATCGGCGGCGTGCGCACTAACTTCCGCATGCCCGACGTTATCTCCATCGGTTTGGGCGGCGGCTCCATCGTTCGCGAGCACGAAGACGGCACCGTGACCGTTGGCCCCGATTCCGTGGGCTATGAAATCACCAAGAAGGCGCTCGTGTTCGGCGGCGACACCCTTACCGCAACCGACATTGCGGTGCGCCTTGGCATGGCCGAGGTGGGCGATGCGAGCAAGGTCGCTCACATCGACGAGGAGTTTGCCAAGAAGGCCATGGCCGTTATGCGCGAGATGGTCGAAGAGGGCATCGATATGATGAAGGTGTCCAACGATGACATCGACGCCATTCTGGTGGGCGGCGGCTGCATCATTCTGCCGACCGACCTCGCTGGCACCGCGACCTGCGTGAAGCCCGAGTTCTCGGGATGCGCGAACGCGATCGGTTCCGCCATCTCGAAGGTGAGCGGCACCTATGAGGCGCTCGTCGATTATGACGAGACCCCTCGCGACCAGGCGCTCGAGGCCGCTCGCGCTGCGGCGATCGAGGCTGCTGTCGAGGCTGGCGCTGTGCGCGAAACCGTCGAGATCATCGATTCCGAAGACGTTCCGCTGCAGTATTACCCCGGTCACACCAACCGTGTGAAGGTGAAGGCTGCGGGCGATTTGAGCGCAGCTCTCTAAGCCGCAAGCCATTAAAAGCAAAGGCGCCGTCCCTGCGAGAGGGGCGGCGCCTTTTTTGTGCGGCACAAACGCGTGGCACGTGATGTGGTGAAGTGGGGTCGGCTTAAGGAAGCTGCGGAATCTCGAGCATCTTCTGCTTGAGCTCGGCTTCGATGCGGCGCATCTCCACTTCGGCCTCGGCGCGCTTCTGGCGGCCTTCGGCCTGAATTTGCAGCACCTCGTCGAACGTCTTGATGAGCGTTTCGTTGGTCTGCTTCAGCGTCTCGATATCGACGATGCCGCGCTCCGATTCTTTCGCCACCTCGACGGTGGATGAGTGCAGCATCTCGGAATTCTTCTTCAGCAAGTCGTTCGTCATGTTGGTGACGGCGGTTTGTGCGCGCACGGCCTCTTGTGAATTCGCGATGCCGAGCGCCAGAACCATTTGGCTTTTCCACAGCGGAATGGTATTCACGATGGTGGTTTGTATCTTCTCGACCAACGTGATTTCATTGTTTTGCACGAGTCGAATCTGCGGTGCGGTTTGCATAGCGATGGTGCGCGTGAGGTCGAGGTCGGAAAGCTTCTTCTCGAAGCGCGTGCACATGGCGTCGAGGTCTTGTGCGGCTTGCGCATCTTCAGCGCGACCCGTGGCTTTTGCCTTGTCCACGAGTTCCTTCAGCTCGACTTCACGCACTTCAGCGAGTTTTTTCTTGCCGGCCAGAATGTACATGGTGAGCTCTTTGAAGTAGGTGAGGTTGAGCTCGTACATCTTGTCGAGTGTGGCGGCGTCTTTCATAAGGGTCATCTGGTGGCCCTGCAGCGCTTTCACGATTTTGTCGACGTTGGCCTCGGCCTTGTCGTAGCGGGCGCGCAGCGATTCGATTTTGTTGGCGCCTTTCTTGAAGAAGCCGAACAGGCCCTTCTCCTCGGTCGCATCGAAGCTGCGCAGCTCGGTCACGGCATCGCTAAGAAGGCCACCGACCTCGCCCAAGTCTTTCGTTCGCACGCTCTCGAGCGCTGTGTCGCTGAAATCGGCCATTTTCTTTTGGGCGCCGGCGCCGTACTGCAACACCATCGCGGTGTCGCGCACGTTGATCTGCTGCGAGAAGCTTTCGACCATCTTCTTCTCTTCTTCGGTCAGCATGCTGTCGTCGAGCTTCGCGGGCACTTCGGCGGCATCGCTCGCGGGAGCCAGGGCGTCGCCGCTCGTGTTAGCGAGCGTGGGCACCGGCGCGGCATCGAGCGTCGGCGCGAGCGTGAGCTCGACGGTGGGGGTTTCGGTTTTGACGTCGGTCATGGTTGTGCCTTTCTTTGAGACTCGCGCGCCCCCTAGAGGGGACTATTCGCTCTTTTGCTTATCAAACGGGCTTTCTACCAGGCCTTCCTGTGCAAGCACGGTATGCAGCACCGAAATGTCTGAGGAAACGTCGATTGCCATATCGCGGAACACTGAATCGAGCAGCTTCTCGAATGCGACGTTCAGGCTGTCGAGTGCGCCTTCGATCTCGCGTTTCGACTGCGAGATGGTTTCGCTTTGGATAGGCTGCGCGTCCAGGTCGCGGTAGGCATCAAGAAGTTTGACCGTGGTTGGCAGGTAGTAATCCATCAAATGATCCAGGTCGTCGATGACTTCGGGCCGCTCGGCCGCGCGATCGAAAATCGTACGTACCACGTGTTCGATCTGGTCGATCTTCTTGCTGAATTCTGGGTTTGGAATTGCCTTGTTGCTCTCGCGAATTTGCGCGATATAGGCATTTCCACGTGCGAGTAAGGCTTGCGTTTCGGCGTCAAGCTGCGAATGCTCGCTTTGCGTGAGCGCTCGTTGCTGTTTCTTTTCGAGCGCCTTGCCGCGTGCCTGGCGGTATTGCTGATAGGCGTCGTTGGTAAGCGCCAGGAAGTTTTCGCCGTCGCCGAGCGCCGCTTGCTTGAAAAGCCCGTGCGAGAGCATCGCCTTCACGTTTTGGCGCACGTTTTCGGTTGTATCGGCGGTGCTGGCCGCGATTTCGTCGAGGTAGCAGAAATCGCGCAGGCCAATGGCGTCGCGGTAGCGCTCGAAGCGGTTTACGAGGTTCAGGCGTTTAATGCCCATCGCGAACAGAGCGCCGCCTGCGACCGTCGCCGCAGCAAGAATGCTTCCCACAAGAATTGAGCCCGCGCCAATCGTGAAAATTGTGCCAGCGAGGCCCGGCACGCCCAAAACGACGCCCCAACCGACGAGCGCGATGCCAACACTGCGTTGCCCGCTGGGGTTCGCGTAAATCGTTGCCATCTGTTCTTCGCGACGCTTCTTGGCCTGTGCGAGGGCATATTGTTCCTGGCCTCGTCGAATGCCATCCGATGCAGAGCTCAGGCCGCGCGCGATTCCCTCGGCGGCGATGCCGATGCTTTTTTCGATGGTTGACTGAAGATTGCTGAAATCTTGCGAGTCCACGGCGTTTTGCACCGCATTGAAAATCTGGTCGCCGATGTTTTTGGAAGAAGCCATAGCTGCCTCTCTGGAAGCGAATAATGCGTACGTGTTCGTACTTGTTTCTTATGCCGATTCTATCGCAAGAAGGTAACGGTGACGTAACCAACTTGGCGGTGCGTGACGATGCCGTAATCAAACCGGTGCAGCGCGTTGCACGGCATCGCACTCGAACCATGCAGGTTCCGATGCATTTTGCTTTCACAATTGCGCGTTCGGGTTGCGTTGTTCGGTCGCTGTTTTCGCCCCGATTCCCGATTGCATCATGCGATGCGGTACATTTCTGCGACGCGCTCTTCGCCTGGGCAACTTGGCTTTTGAGCGAAGAACGGGTGCTTGCGTGCTTTTATCGCGCCGCGCATGGTTATTATAGGAACACTGCTGTGCATATTTGAAAGACCGGGAAGGGCACAAGATTTATGACCGCATCGAATTCGCTTGCGACGCCTCCAAAAAAGAAACTCCCGCTGCTGCTTAAGATATATGCGGTTGCGCTTATCGCGCTCTCGGTAATCTCGATTCCGATTGCGGCGATTTTGGGCTTCTACCTGCCGTCGCTTACTAGTGATGCCGGAACTCCGGTCGACACGACGACCCTCGTTATCGCCATAGTTCAAATCGCTCTTACGGGCGTTGGCGCGGTTATGTCCATTGTTTTGGGCGTGCGCATGCTTCGCGACCGCCGTCGCGGTGCGCGTATTGCGGCCGAAATTCTCGTAGCGATCAACGTTGCCGTTATGGTGTGCGAGGTCATGCTTTCGGGCTTGCATGGCCCGGGCCTCTATGAAGTGCTGCATTTGGTGTTCCTCGTCGCCCTGTTGTCGTATATCGACCCCTCTCTTTCGGAAGAGCGCCGCCTTCAGCGCAAGCTGGCCGACCTTGAGACGCGCGAGCGTGCCGAAGACGGAACCCTCGGCCGCGACGAGACGGGCAAAGGCTATATCGAGCTGAACTTCTTCAACTTGTTCTGGATTTTCGTGGTGTGCTGCGTACTCGGTTTGATTATCGAGGTCATCTATCACATGGCCGTTGTTGAGCCAGGCGTCTACCAAGACCGCGCGGGTCTTCTGTATGGACCGTTTTCGCCGATCTACGGTATTGGGGCGGTGCTCATGACCATTGCGCTCAACCGTTTCCATAAAGCCAATTTCCTCGTGATTTTCTTGGTGAGTGCCGTTATCGGCGGCGCGTTCGAGTACTTGGTGAGCTGGTTTTTCCAGTTCGCATTCGGCATTATGGCCTGGGATTATACGGGCACGTTCCTCTCTATCGACGGCCGAACCAACGGCATGTTCATGGCCATGTGGGGCGTTTTGGGCTGCGTGTGGATCAAACTGCTTTTGCCTCGCATGCTCAAGGTCGTGAATGCGATTCCCTGGAAATGGCGATACGGTCTTACCTCGGTGTGCGCCGTGCTCATGCTCGTCAACGCCGTTATGACCATGCTCGCGTTCGACTGTTGGTATCAGCGCGAGGCTGGAATGGAGCCGGTGAACGCCATGGAGCAATTCTTCGAGGAGTATTACGGCAACGATTTCATGGCCGATCGCTTCCAGAGCATGACCATTGACCCGAGCCGCTCGACGCGTGTGACGCCCGTGGAACTCGGCCAGTAGGGGGATTGATGAAAATCGCGATTCTCTGCATTGGCAATCGACTTATGCTTGACGACGGTGTGGGTCCGGCGGTGTACGACGCGCTTGAAGCGGGCTATCGTTTCGGCGGCGATGTCGCGCTCTATGATGTAGGGTGCATGACTATGGATCTGTTGCCGCATGTGTGCAAAGCCGATTTCGTCATCGTCGTTGATGCGGTAGACGGAACGGGCGAGCAGCCTGGCACGGTATTTCGTTTCGCCCCGGGCGACATCGCGGGCCACGGCGCCATGCAGTCGTTGCACGACATGCGCCTGTCCGATTTGCTCGCGTCTGCATCGCTTTTAGGCCACGAGGCCGATGGCGCGTGCTTCGGCATTCAGGTGGAGAACATGAGCCCTGCGAGCTTTATTGAGGGCCTCACGCCTCGGGTTCATGCGGCTTTGCCCCTGCTTGTCGATTCAGTGCTCGCCGAGCTTGTGCGCCTGGGCGTGCAATTCCATAACGCTGACGGCACTTCCTTTGTGCCGCCTTCGCCAAGCGACGCCGAGCGCGTTGATGTTATCGAGACAATCGAGCCCGCGAAGCCTGCCGATTTCGGATTTTCGACCCGTAAGGAATAGATTGTGAGCAAACGCAACGAGGCGGCGCAGAGCGCGCCGGTCATCACGGAAGAGCAATATGCTGCCGAAGAGCGCCTTTTGCAGGGCGTGCCGCGCGTGAATATCGGCGCGCTGTTCATGCCGCCCATCTGGGGAGCAGCGCATGGCATGTGGGCGACCATCATCTTCTATCCGCTGTGGATCGTGGCCGATACGTGCTTCGTGAACGCCATCGCCTTCCATACGCCCGTGGCCATTGCGCTGGGCATTCTGGTATTCGCCATGCTTACGGCGGGAACGGTGGCGTTTTCCATCGCTTCGCAGCCGTTCGCGCTCCATCGCGCTTTGAGCAGGGGGATAACGAAGGAAACCTATCTGAAACGTCAAAAAATCTGGGCCGTTGCGAGCGTCGTCGTGGGACTTATCGCCATCGCACTTGCGACGTATTACAACCTGTTCATGAACCCGAAGCTCGCAGGCTTGCTGGGGTAGGGCGGGGCATTCTGCCTCGCTCAACTCGGCAGGCTCGATTATGGGATTGTTTGCCGCGTGCGCCATGTGGTTGTGGCGTGCGCGGCATTGCTTTGCATTGGGGCTCATCGTGCCATTGGCATGTGCGTCAGTTGTCCCACTCGGCATAGGCCCGCGCGGAAACCCCCTGCGTTCAAGTGGGCTCTTTTCTCAAAGTTGAACGCAGCGAGGTGAGCGCATAGTGAGTCGAAGGCGAACGATAGCGAACCGTGGTTCCGCGCGGACCTATGCCGGGTGGGACAACGTCGGTTTGGGCGATGTTTAAAACCGATTCTCGCACGTGCCACTCGCCATCATTTTCCGTAAATTCGCGCAAGGGGGTTACGTGCGTGCGGGTGGGTGTGTATACTGACAAGCGTCCTTTAAGACGGTACAGAGAGACCGGCAAGGCACGCGATAGGCACCGATCGTGAACATAATGGTGCCCACGGAAGCCTTAGCCTGCCCTGGCCAAGGCATTTTTTTTGCCCTGGTGGGCCGGCAGCACGGGTCAGCTGTACGCACTCAGTCAAAGAGAGGAGAGTGTGTATGAAAGACGCCTACCAGGTGAAATCGATCGTGATGGATGAGTCCGAGATCGAGCGATCGCTTACGCGCATCGCGCACCAAATTCTGGAGGCGAACCACGGCGCGCATGAAATTGTGCTCGTGGGCATCGTCACCCGCGGCGATGTTTTGGCCAAGCGTTTGGCCGACAAGATCGCCGAAATCGAAGGTGAGCAGCCGCCCTTGGGAAGCTTGGACATCAGCTTCTATCGCGACGACTTCCTGACCTACCTTTCCCCCGAAGTGCACGGTACGCACATCCCGTTTTCGCTTGACGGCAAAACCGTCGTGCTTATAGACGACGTGCTCTATACCGGTCGCACCATCCGCGCCGCGCTCGACGCCCTCATGGATTTGGGCCGTCCTGCTTCCATTCAACTTGCGGTGCTCGTTGACCGTGGCCACCGCGAGCTTCCCATCCGCGCCGACTATGTGGGTAAAAACGTGCCCTCGTCGCGCGACGAGAACGTCCGCCTGTTCCTCGAAGAGGTCGACGGAACATCTGCGGTTGAAATTCTGGATATGAAGCCGGGCGACCGCGCGCATGCGGCGCCGCTGGGGGGTGAATAAGTCGTATGGCTTTCGAACACAAGCATCTCATCGACATCAATGAGTATTCCGATACCGACATCATGACGATTCTCGAGACGGCCAAAACGCTGTCCGAGATCAACCAGCGCAAGATCAAGAAGGTCCCCACGCTCAAGGGCCTCACGGTCGTGAACATGTTCAACGAGCCTTCCACGCGCACGCGCTCGTCGTTTGAGCTGGCAGAGAAGCGCCTTTCTTGCGACAGCCTGAATTTTGGCGGCTCCTCCACGAGCTCCGTGAAGGGCGAGAGCCTCATCGATACGGTGGAAACGCTCAACGCGTACAAGATCGACATGATCATCGTTCGCGACAAGCATGCGGGCGCACCGCGCATCATTTCCGAGCATACGCCGGCAAGCGTCGTTGACGCGGGCGACGGCAAGCACCAGCATCCTACGCAGGCGCTGCTCGACCTGTACACCATCTGGGAGCACAAGCACGACTTCAACGGCCTGAAGGTCGGCATCGTGGGCGACATCGGACACTCTCGCGTGTGCGGCTCGCTCATTCCCGCACTGAAGATCATGGGTGCCGAAGTCACCGTTGTCGGTCCCGCCACGCTTATGCCGGCATGCCCCGAGGTGCTGGGCGCCGACCATGTGACGCCGTATCTCGACGATGTTTTGCCCGAGCTCGATGTGGTGTACATGCTGCGCATCCAGCGCGAACGCCTCGAGGGCGCGCCGTTCCCGAGCCTTCGTGAATACCATGAGCTGTTCGGTCTCACGAAGAAGCGCGAGCATCTCATGCGTCCCGACGCCATCGTGTGCCACCCGGGTCCCATCAACCGCGGCGTGGAATTCGACAGCTACATGGCCGACCACCCCGAGCGCTCGGTCATTCTCGAACAGGTCTATGCGGGCATCTGCGTGCGCATGGCCGTGCTGTATCTGCTTTTGGGAGGTGCCGAATAATGGCAATGCTGCTTAAGAACGCCCGCGTTATCGATCCCCAGGTTGAGCTCGACTGCGTGTGCGACGTGTTGGTCGAAGATGGCAAAATCGCCCAGGTGGGCGAGGGCATTGCCGCCGAAGGCGCCGAGGTGAAAGACCTTACGGGCAAGGTACTCGTGCCCGGCCTTGTCGACATGCATGTGCATCTGCGCGAACCCGGCTATGAGTTCAAAGAAGACATCGCGAGCGGCACGCGCGCGGCTGCCCATGGCGGCTTCACGGGCGTTTGCTCCATGCCCAATACCGATCCCGTTGCCGACGATGGCGCGGTTATCGAATACGTGAAGAGCCGCGCTGCCGAGGTTGGCAAGTGCCGCGTGTACCCGTCGGGCGCCATCACCCACGGTCTGAAGGGCGAGATTATCGCCGAGATGGGCGACATGGTAGCCCATGGCGCCGTTGCCTTCACCGATGACGGCAAGGGCGTGCAGGACGCCGGCATGATGCGTCGCGCCATGGATTACGGCAAGATGTTCGGCAAGGTTTTCATGGCGCACTGCCAAGATAACGGCCTTGTCGGCGACGGCCAGGTCAACGAGGGCGTCGTTTCCACGCGCCTTGGCATGCTCGGCTGGCCAGCTGCAGGCGAGGAGCTCGAAATCGCTCGCGACATCCAGCTGTGCGAGCTCACGGGCTGCCCGTTGCACATTCAGCACATCACCACGGCCAAGGGCCTCGAGATGGTTCGCAAGGCCAAGGAATCCAGCCTGCCCGTGACCTGCGAGGTTACGCCGCATCACCTCTTCCTTACCGAAGATGCACTGACCGATGCCTATGAAACCAACTTGAAGGTGAACCCGCCGCTGCGTACCGTCGCCGACGCCGCCGCTCTTATCGAGGGCGTCAAAGATGGCACGGTCGACGCTATCGTCACCGACCATGCGCCGCATGCTGCATGGGAGAAGGCTCGCGAATTCGAGCTCGCGCCCTTTGGCATGACGGGCCTTGAGACGAGCCTTGGCCTGGTGCTCACGAACCTCGTTGAGCCGGGCATCATCGACCTGTCCGACATGGTCGACCTCATGGCTGTTGCTCCGCGCGATATTCTTGGTCTGGAGCCGGTGAAGATTGCCGAGGGCAGCGTTGCTGACATCACCGTGTTCGACCCGAGCGTCGAATGGACCGTGGCCGTCGACGGCTTCTGCTCGAAGGCGCACAATTCCGGCTTCGTCGGATGCGCGCTCAAGGGCCGCGCGACCGACGTGTTCGTCGGTGGCGAAGCAACGCTTTGCGACGGCGCTATCGTCGAATAGCAAACATGTGCGCGGGCGGAATCGTGGCTCGCTCGCGTATGATGTATCGGGCAAAGGCGCGCATGCGCCTTTGCCCTCGTCTGTATTATGAAGTGAAGGGTTTTCCATGTGTGAATGCGAAGCGCATAACGGCACCCCGGCGTTTGAGGAGCGCGCATGCGTAGTCTCGAACGAGAACCTGGGTCCACGCCTGTATAAAATCACGCTAGCCGCTCCGAAAACCGCTGCGGCCATTCGTCCCGGCCAGTTTGTTCACATGCTGCTACCGGGCTTCGGCGCCCATATTCTGCGTCGTCCGTTCTCGGTGTATGCTGCCAAGGGCGACAACGTCGAAATCATCTACCAAACGGTGGGCGAGGGCACGGCATATTTGACCGAGGTTGAGACGGGCGCCGTATGCTCGCTTATCTCGCCTTTGGGCCATGGTTGGCAGCCGAGCGAGGGCAAAAGCCTCATCGTGGGCGGTGGCGTGGGTGCCGCGCCTTTGTTCATGTTCACCGAGCAGCTCGTGCGCGAAGGCCGCGAGGTCGAAGTTGTGCTTGGTGCCCAAACTGCCAGCATGATGGTGACGCGTGACGACTATGCGAGCCTGTTGGGCCGCGATCCCATTGTGGCTACCGACGACGGCTCCCTTGGTTACGCGGGCTTTTGCACCGAGCCTGTGCGCGAAGAGCTTGCGCGCGGCGACTATTCCGCAGTGTATTGCTGCGGCCCCACTCCGCTCATGCGTGCAGTCGCGGCTATCGCCGAAGAGGCGGGCGTGCCGTGCTGGGTTTCGATGGAAAAGCGCATGGCGTGCGGCGTAGGCGCATGCCTTTCGTGCGTGGTTGAAACGCAGGCGGGCAAGCGCCGCTCGTGCGTTGACGGCCCGGTGTTCAACGCGAAGGAGCTGGTGTGGTAATGGCCGTGAATATGCAGGTGAACCTGGGTGGCCTCGTTATGGCCAACCCCGTGACCGATGCGAGCGGCACGTTTGCCGCCGGTCGTGAATATTCCGACTTCGTGAACGTTGCAGGAATGGGCGCGGTTACCACCAAGGGCGTTTCGCTCAATGGTTGGGAAGGCAATGAATCGCCGCGCATCGCCGAGACCCCCTCGGGCATGCTCAATTCCATCGGTTTGCAAAACCCCGGCGTGAAGCACTTGTGCGAGGTTGATTTGCCGTGGCTTAAGAGCCAGGGCGTGCCGGCGATCGTGAACGTGTCGGGCCACAGCCTTGAAGAATACGTTTCCGTGGTCGAGGCGCTTGAAGAGGGCGGTCAGGCCGACGCGTACGAGATCAATATCTCGTGTCCGAACGTCGACGCTGGCGGCCTTACGTTCGGAACGCATGTGCCTAGCGTCGAACGCGTGGTTTCTGCATGCCGCGAGGCTGCCACTAAGCCCATGATCGTGAAGCTCACACCGAACGTGACCGACATCACCGAAATCGCGAAGGCCGCCGAAGCTTCCGGCGCCGATGCCATTTCGCTTATCAACACGCTTTTGGGCATGGCAATCGATGCCCGCACGCGCAAGCCCGTGCTCGCTCGCGTGGTGGGCGGCCTTTCCGGCCCAGCTGTGAAACCTGTTGCTTTGCGCATGGTGTGGCAGTGCCACAACGCGGTGAAGGTTCCCATTTTGGGCATGGGCGGCATTTCCACTGCAACCGACGCGGTGGAATTCATGCTCGCCGGCGCTACCGCCGTGGCCGTTGGCACCGCGAACTTCACCAATCCCCATGCGGTCGACGAGGTTATCGCCGGCATTGAGGCATATTGCGAAGAGCAAGGCGTCGCAGACGTGAACGATTTGATTGGAGGGCTGCAATGTTAGCAGCATTTGAAAGCATTCCCCGTGCCGACCGCGTTATCGTCGCGCTCGACTGCCCCCGTGCCAAGGCGCTCGATCTTGCCGTCGCATTGCAGGGCAAGGCCAAGTGGCTCAAGATCGGCATGACGCTGTATTACTCCGAAGGTCCTGCCATCGTCGAGATCTTCAAGCTTCTGGGCTATAAGGTGTTTCTTGACCTGAAGTGCCATGACATTCCGCACCAGGTCGCAGGCGCTGCCGCATCGGCCGTCGAGGCGGGCGCCGACATGATCACCATGCATGCCGTGGGCGGCGTTCCCATGATGGAAGCCGCGCAGGCCGCCGTCGACAACACCGGCTGCGACACCGCGACGCTGGCCATCACGGTTCTTACGAGCATGGATGCTGCAACCCTCGCCGCCACGGGTGTCACGCGCGAACTCACCGATCAGGTGAAGACGCTCGCCTCGTGCGCGGCTGAGGCCGGCCTTTCGGGCGTTGTCGCTTCTCCGCAGGAAGCCGCTATGCTTCGCGAGCTGCTCGGCCCCGATGCCCTTATCGTCACTCCGGGCGTGCGCCCTGCGGGCGCCGATTTGGGCGACCAGAGCCGTGTTGCGACCCCGAAGGCCGCATTCGATGCGGGCGCTTCCCATATCGTGATAGGCCGCCCCATTACCCAGGCTGCCGACCCCGTCGCAGCGTTCGAAGCCATCGTTGCCGAGCTCTAAGTTTTCGTTTACCTGTGCATTTTGCGATTTAATTCACGAAATGCACAGGTCAGAGCCTAATATGTTGCCATTTCATAGAGAAAAGCGCAGTATTCGAATAATGCAGAACCGAATTCTTGAATAAGCGGTTTGATGTGCTATTATGCCGAATCGCCGTCATCGAAGACGGGTTTTTACTGAAGGAGTGAACAACGTATGGCTATCCCACAATTGAGTGCTGAAGAGCGTCAGGCCGCGCTGGAAAAGGCTAAGGCTGCCCGTATTAAGCGTGCGCAGGTTCGTGACGACCTCAAAAATGGAAAGCTGTCGCTGCAGGACGTTCTCGCTATGAAAGACGATCCTATCGTTGGTCGCATGAAGGTCTCCACGCTCATCGAAACGCTTCCCGGTTATGGCAAGGCCAAGGCTGAGAAAATCATGGGCGAACTCAAGATCGCCGAAAGCCGTCGCCTCAAGGGTCTTGGCGAGCGCCAGGAAGCAGCTTTGCTCGAGCGCCTCGCGTAATTCGATTTGAAGAAGGTCTGTGGCATGCAGCGCAAGGGCAACTTGTTTGTTTTGTCCGGGCCGTCTGGCGCGGGCAAGGGCACGCTGGTCAAGAGGGTTCTTGAGCGCGTGCCCGATGCGTGGCTGTCGGTTTCCGACACCACGCGCTCTCCGCGTGAGGGCGAAATCGACGGAGTGCATTACTTCTTCGTCGACGATGCCGAGTTCGACCAGCTGGTCGAAACGGGCGGTTTTCTCGAGTGGGCCCGTGTCCACGAGAATCGTTATGGAACGCCGCGCGCTCGCGTCGAGGAACACATGGCCAAGGGTGGCCAAGTGCTTCTCGAGATCGACGTGCAGGGCGGCTTCCAGATTCGCGAGCAAATTCCCGAGGCCCATCTCGTGTTCATCGAGCCTCCGTCGCTCGAAGTGCTCGAAAGCCGGCTTCGCGGCCGCGGCACCGACTCCGAAGAAAGCATTGCCGTGCGCATGAAGAATGCGCAGGTGGAGCTTTCGCATAAAATGGAGTATGATAAGCAATTCGTGAACGATGATCTCGAAGCATGCACCGATGAATTGGTCGCATACATCGAGAGCCAAGCTAAGATGTGCGAGGAATAGCAAATGAGCATTATCGACCCTGAAATCGACGTCCTGCTCGACGAAACCGACAACGACCGCTTCCTGCTGTGCGCTCTGGCGTCCAAGCGCGCCCACGATATCAACGACATGATGCGTGGCCAGCGCGATCGCGCCATCCAGCTTTCCAGCGCCGTCGAAATCGCCAAGGCGAATCACGTGAAGCCGCTTTCTATGGCTTTCGCTGAAATCGCTCGCGGTGAGGTTTCCTTCGATCCCGAGACGATCGATATCAAAGAGCACTAAGCGTTTATGCGCATAAGCGCACCTGCGCACCAGGCCCTCTTCCGTTGAAGAGGGCCTTTCGTTTGCCTGGGATGTCCTTGTGCATCCCAGCCCAACAAGAGACGAGAGAAAGCGACTCCGATGCATTTTCAGCGAATCACGCTCGTGCATTACCATGAGCTTGGCCTGAAGGGCCATAACCGTGCCACGTTCGAGAAGCGCCTTATGCGCAATTTGGAAGTGCTGCTCGAAGATGCGCCCGTGCATGAAATCACGCGCATTTCCGGCCGCGTGCTCGTGGTTTACGATGCGGCTGCGGGCGCCGACGCTCCCGCGAAGGCTGCGCAGCTTATTGCGCGCGTTCCCGGCGTTGCCCGTGTAAGCTGCGGCTTCGCGAGCGAGCGCAATATGGATGATATTTGCGAGGCGGCGCATCAGGCGCTCGGCGAAGCGGGCGATTTCTGCACGTGGAAGGTCGTCGGTCGCAGGAATCACACCGATTTCCCCATCGATTCTATGCAAATCAACCAAATCGTGGGCGAGCATCTATGCGGGCTTTTCCCCGATAAAAAGGTGAAGATGAAGGGCGCCGACGTCGAAGTGCATGTCGAGGTCGTGCAGGGCATGGCATATGTGTACGCGCAAACCATGCGCGGCGTGGGCGGCTTGCCGGTCGGTACGGCTGGCAAAGTGGTGTGCCTGCTTTCTTCAGGCATCGATTCGCCCGTTGCCATGTGGCGTATGGCTCGCCGCGGTGCGACGTGCATCGCGGTGCATTTCTCTGGTCGCCCCCAAACAGCTTCGACGTCTGAATATCTGTCCGATGATATTTGCCGCGTGCTTGAGGAATGCGGCGGCGTGGCGCGCATGTATGTGGTGCCCTTCGGCGATTACCAGCGCGAAATCGCCATGCGCGTGCCTCCCGCGTTGCGTATTGTCATCTATCGCCGCTTCATGATGCGCATCGCTGAGCGCATTGCGCGTCGTGAAGGCGCAAAAGCGCTGGTCACGGGCGAGAGCCTGGGCCAGGTTGCGTCGCAGACGCTCGATAACCTTGCCGCGACGAGCGATTCGGTGAAGATGCAGATCTTCCGTCCGCTTATCGGCTGCGACAAGCTTGAGATTATCGAAGACGCCAAAAAGCTCGGCACGTTCGAGATTTCGAGCCAAGATGCGCCCGACTGCTGCACGCTGTTTATGCCGCGCGCGCCCGAGACGCACGCGAAGCTGCGCGATGTATATGACGCGGAAGCCGATTTGCCTTTCGACGAGTGGTCCGATGAAATCATGGACGCGCTCGAGGTGCACGATTACCGTTGCCCCCAATCGTATTTCGGCAAGAAGGCGAAGGAAAACTAGCTCGCCACATTCGGGACGATGCGTTTTGCCCGATGGGCAATAACGAAACGGCATCAAATATAAATACCCTGCAGAATTGGCCCTTGCGTCCATTTTAATTGAACACTGTGTTGTATTTTAATTAACGCATTGTTCAATTAACCATGAATGAATTGGATCGCAAGGGCCCTATGACTGAAATGACTGCGGCGCAAAGCCGGAATTTGCATGTTGGAATCGATATCGGATCGACTACGGTGAAGGCCGTCGTGCTCGATGCCGATACGAACGAAGAGCTTTTTGGCGTGTATCGTCGCCACGGCTCTCAGCAGATTCAAGCAACGTTGCGGGTGCTTGATGAAATCGTTGCGCGCTTTCCTCTCTCCCATATTCGCTGCGCTTTGTGCGGATCGGGCTCGGAGGACATCGCGCGCGGCATCGGCGCCCCTTTCATTCAAGAGGTTGTTGCGGGCGCTACGGCGGTTCGCGCGCTGTATCCGCAGGCGAATTGCACTATCGAGCTTGGCGGGCAAGACGCGAAGATGATTTTCTTCCGCCACGATGAATCTGGCGTGCAGGAACTCGGCGACATGCGCATGAATGGCAGCTGCGCAGGCGGCACGGGCGCGTTTATCGACGAGGTCGCCGAGGTTTTAAGTATTCCCGTCGAGCAATTCAACGAATACGCCGAGGCGGGCACGCGCACCTATGACATTTCGGGTCGATGCGGCGTGTATGCCAAAACCGATATTCAGCCGCTTCTAAACAATGGCGTCTCAAAGTGCGATTTGGCGCTTTCAACATTTCATGCCATTGCCAAACAAACACTTGGCGGTTTGGCTCAGGGGCTCGATGTGAGGGCACCTATTGTGTTCATGGGCGGGCCGCTCACGTTCAATCCTCGTCTCATCGGCGTCTTTAAGGAGCGCTTGGGCCTTTCAGACGACCAGGCTCTCATTCCCGATCATCCTGAAACCATGGTCGCGCGAGGCGCGGCGCTCTCGCTTTCCGATTTGTTTGCCGCAGAAGACGCGAGCCTTTGCATCGAGCATGCTCGCGTCGCGCTTTCTGAGCTCGAAAGTTCATTTGAGGCGCAGCCTACCGATGCGCCGCTGTTCGCGAATGCGGAAGAGAAGGCCGATTTCGAAGCGCGCCATGGAAAGCTTGCGGAATGCGGCGGCGTTGCTCGTGCGCGTGAACTCTGCGACTCGAATCGCTCGCTGCGCGTGTGGCTCGGCATTGATTCGGGCAGTACTACGACCAAGCTCGCCCTTGTCGCAGACGACGGTGAAGTCATTGACAGTTTTTACGCGTCCAACGAAGGCGAGCCGCTCGCTATTGCCCGCGATGCCCTTATCGCTTTGCGCGATCGATACGCTTCGGCGGGCATTCAACTCGATATCGCGGGTGTGGGCGTGACTGGCTACGGAGAAGATTTGTTCGCGAGCGCATTTTCGGCCGATTGCCATACGGTCGAGACGGTCGCCCATGCGCGTGCCGCGCGCGCGTTCGTTCCCGATGCGAGCTTCATTCTCGACATTGGCGGTCAGGATATGAAGGCCATGTGGGTCGAAGACGGCATCGTGCGCGACATCGTGGTGAACGAGGCCTGCTCGAGCGGCTGCGGGTCGTTTCTCGAGAACTTCGCGCAATCGCTCGGCATTCAAACGAGCGATATTGCGCAGGCGGCATTTCGAAGCGAGCATCCCGCGCATTTGGGCAGCCGCTGCACCGTGTTTATGAACAGCTCTATTGTGAGCGAGCAAAAAAATGGGCGTACCCCCGACGATATCATGGCGGGCTTGTGCCGATCGATTATTGAAAACGTGTTCACGAAGGTCATTCGCGTTTCAAACCTCGACTCGCTTGGTGATCGCATTGTGGTGCAGGGCGGCACGTTCGCCAACGACGCCGTGCTGCGCGCGCTTGAGGTGTATGTGGGGCGCAATGTGGTGCGTGCGCCGTACCCGGGCCTTATGGGCGCAATTGGCTGTGCGCTTATCGCACACGATCGCAGCACGGGGGAGAAAAGCTCGTTTATTGGGCTTGACGCCCTTGACGGTTTCGCGTTCACGACGCAGGCCAACGTTCCCTGCGACAAGTGCGCGAATCGGTGCGCGCGCACGGTGGTGTCGTTTTCTGACGGTCGCGCGTTCGTGACGGGGAATCGATGCGCGCGCGGGGAGATATCCGCGCCAGCATTTGAATCGCATGCTGCAGGGGCGGTATGCAAGAGGGTTGCCACGCCGGTGAACCTGTTTGCGGTACGCCAGCGCCTTCTGTTTAAAGAATGGCCAACGCGCCCGCTGTGCCCGAAACGCCATATAACCGTGGGCCTGCCTCGCGTGCTGGCCCTGTGGGACACTGCGCCGTTTTGGACGACGCTTTTGCGCGCGCTGGGCTTCGATGTGGAGCTTTCGAGCTTGAGCACGCGGAAAATGTACGAAGACGGCTTGCCTTCGGTCACGTCTGACACGGTGTGCTTCCCGGCGAAGGTCGTGCATGGACATGTGCGCCAGCTCGCTCGCATGAGGGTCGATCGCATCTTCATGCCCATCATCACGACGGTGCCAACCGAGAATCGTGCCGAAACGAGCGTCTCGATGTGCGCCGTGGTGAAGGGCTACCCCATGGTAGTCAAAAGCAGCGACGACCCGGCGCGCACGTGGAACGTGCCGTTCGACACGCCGCTGTTCCATTGGTTTTCAACGGCTGATCGCGATCGCCAATTGTGTGCGTATCTGCGCGAGACATTCGGCATCGACGAAGATATGGCGCGCGAGGCAATTCGCATGGCAGATGATGCCCAGAAGAGCTTCAAATGCGAGCTTGTCGAGCGGGGCGCCGCCGCTCTCGATGCCGCTCGCGAGGCGGGCGCCTATGCGGTTGTGCTTGCGAGTCGACCCTACCACAACGATCCGCTCGTGAATCATCGCCTTCCTGAGCTGTTCTGCAAATTGGGTATTTCGGTTTTGCCGCCCGATGCGGTGCCGCGTATCGAGGACGTCGATTTGTCGGCGAGTTTGATTGATGTGGTGAATAACTTCCATGCCCGTATGCTTGCGAGCGCCGTGATCGCCGCCGAAAGCCCGAATTTGGAATACGTGCAGCTCGTTAGCTTCGGTTGCGGGCACGATGCCTACCTCAGTGACGAAATCGTGCGCCTCATGCGCGAGCGCTCGGGAGGCACGAAAACGCCGCTTATATTGAAAACCGACGAAAGCGACGCTTCGGGACCGTTGCGCATTCGCGTGCGCTCGTTCGTCGAGACCGTTGATGCTCGCCGCGAGCGCGCGTCGGCCCCTGCGACGCCGCATGAGCTGCCCGACCCATACCCGCGGAAGTTCACGCGTGCCGATCGACGCGAGAAAGTCATTCTGGTGCCGAACACCTCGCACGCGTTCTGTAGGCTCATGAGCTCGGTGTTTTGCAAACAGGGCGTGCGTGCCGTTCCTCTCGATTTGGGCCGCGAACGTGCTATCGAGCTTGGCAAGCGATACGTGCACAACGACATATGCTTCCCGGCCCAAATCGTGATCGGTGAAGCGCTCGCCGCGCTCGAAAGCGGTCAATACGACGATGCCGATGTCGCTATTGGCACGGGAAAATACATCGGCGATTGCCGCCTTACCCACTATGCGGCGCTGTTGCGCAAAGCGCTCGACGATGCGGGGTATGAGCATGTTCCCATTATCACGAACGACGATGCTGACGCGCATAACATCCATCCAGGCTTTCGCATGAATCTCGCGAGCGCGATTCGCATCGCCATGGGCCTGCCCATGATTGACGCGCTCGAGGCGCTCTTGCGCCGCATTCGCCCCTATGAGCTTGAGCCAGGCGCTGCTGATGCGGCATTCGGGGCGGGCATCGACGCGATTATGGAAGGCATCGAGCGTCATGGCGTTGCTGGCGCGAAGTGTGGGTTCAAACATGCGATTTCGCTTATGAACAACGTGGAGTACGACCGAAGCAACCCGCGCCCGACGGTGCTCATCGTGGGCGAATACCTGCTCAACTTCCATCCTGGCGCTAATCGCGACATTGAGGCGTATCTTGAACGGAACGGCTTCGAAATTATCGAGGCGCGCATGACCGATGTGATTCGCAAAACGTATTTCTACCAAGATGCCCAGTCTCGTGAATTCCATGTGACCAGGCCCGCTGCGAACGTTGCCTTCAATCGCGTGGCAAACGCGCTTTTCGAGCATGCGCATGATGTGTGCGACCGCATTGGCAAAGCGCACCCGCTCTATGAGCCGCCATGCCGCATGGGCGATCTCGTGCAAGCGAGCGACCCAATCATTCATCACACCTTCGACGCCGGGGAAGGCGTGCTCATCGCCGCCGAGATTTTGCATCAGGCGCAGCATGGCTGCAATTCTTTCGTCATCTTGCAGCCGTTTGGCTGCCTGCCCAACCACGTCGTGGGGCGCGGAATCGTCAAACAGCTCAAGGAACGCTATCCTCATGCGAATATTTTGCCGCTCGATTACGACCCCGATGTGAGCTTCGCCAATATCGAGAACAGGCTGCAAATGCTTGTGATGAGCGCTCGCGCTGGCCAGGCGGCGCATGGCGACTGCCCGAAGGGGGTATGTCGTGGCTAGGCCGAAAAAAGACACCGAACTATGCGCGGAACGGCGCATTCTCGATGCGTTTTGGCATGTGCTCGAATCTACGCCGCTGCGTTGCGTTTCCGTTCGAACCGTCGCTCAGACGGCCGAAGTGAACCGCGGCACGTTCTATTACCACTTCAAAAGCGTCGACGCCCTTGTCGACAGGGCGATAGAAAGCGAGCTGCTCGAACGGCATTCCATCGTGCATGAAGTGCTGCTTATGACAACGGGCGAAATCGATCGCATGCCGCTCGATAGCATGCAAAGGCATATCGAACGTACCGTGTTGCTTGTGCGCCAGGGCGGCGGCGAGCATGTGATGAACGTGGTGTTCGACATATTCAGGAATATTTGGCGCGCCGTGCTCTGCCCCAATGGCGAGGCGCTGAGCCCTCAGGTCGAGATGCTTATTCGCTATAACGCGCATGGCATTTTGGGGCTGTATTCCTCATTGGCGCAAAGTGAAGACGGGTTCCCATCGGAAGAGGCGCTGGAGTTTCAGAAATGGAATGCCCGGCGAACGCTTGGAGATATGTGCGCATTGCAGGGAATGGAGCAAGGCGTTGTGCTCGATAGGCTTCTGGCGGCGTTGAGCATGGAGGGGCCCGTTGCGGGCGGGCGCGAGCTGAAGTCGGAGTGTGCTACCCAACGTGGATAAAGGCACCGATGAATTGTGCGGGTAGGCGTCGCGATGGGTTCTGCAGGCGGGTTCGATGGGTCTTGCGGACAGGCTCGATAGATTCACGGGCGGGCGTCGATGTGTCTTGTGGGCGCTTCAACCGTTTTCGTTTGCGCATTTCGACATGAATCAGGGGCGTTTAGCCACGAAGGGTCGCGAGCTGCGGATATATTGACATAGTCTCAAACTTCGCTTGCATGGCGCCATCGCCGTAATGCTGCGCGAAGAATTGCTGGAGGGCGCTTTCGGGCTCAAGGCCGTTTAGGCGATACATCCAACAGTCGAGGGCGAGCATAGTCGTGGCGGCATCGGCGAGAAAGAAAATAAGCAGCGCCCAGGCAAGGGGTTCGCGCCAGGCGCGCGGTACCGCTTTCGAGGCTTCTTTCAGCACGGGGGCGGCGAGCTTTACCCACGCAAGGCCCGCAAGTCCCCATACGAGCGCGATTCCCAGGCATGTCTTTCCGCCTATATTAAAGGGTTGGTCGATATAGCTCCAGGCCACAATGCCGAAAGCGCTTTCCCAAAACCACGCGGCGAAATATTCGAACGCCGCGCCGAATGCGGCCGACACCGCATAGATGACAAGCGGCGAGGCGTTCTCGAAGCGGTGTAGCGCAAGCGTGATGAGCACGCCGCCTACGCCGTAAATTGGCGAGAACGGCCCCCAAATGAAGCCGACGCGGCTTTCCCAACGGCCATCGACGAAAGAGCTCACGATGGTTTCGAGGATAAGCCCCAAGATGCTGCACACCGTGAAAACGAATACGAGGTAATACAAAGTAAGGGGCTCGCGCGCCCCTTTTTCGTGTGCTGGTATGGCCGTTGTCGATAATTGCATTGGCTTATTATCCCCCGCGTTTCTCTGGTGAGCGGAAAATGTTGGCTCCGTTGCCGAATTGCTACTTGCGCAAGCGCGTGTTCGCGGGGCGTTGCGGTGCGAATCAACGCTCGGAAGCGGGGGAACGGCATGGGCTCTGAGGGGGAACTGCGGGGGTTTGCGCGGAAAATGCCGCGGTTTCGCACGGAAATGCACAGGGGTTTCGCGTGTTTCGCGCAGGGAAGCGGGAGGAAAACGACGGGAGTCGGACGGCAGTTGGGCAAGGAACCGACAAGGTTTGCATGCCATGCTTGTTTGCATGGTTCTTCTTCGTCATAAGGGGCGGCTATGCGCAGCGAAATACCTTTTTCGGGCGGTCGGGGCGGTGGCAGCGTGCGTCGTGCGATCAATCGCCTCATGCCAAGCGCTCCAGCGAAAATCGGCGCCGTGGCGCTCGTGGTTCTTGTTGTTGCGGGGGTTGGATGGGCGGCGTTTTCCAGCATGCGTGCTCCAGCGTTTGAAGTGCATGCCGACGAAGCCGTCGCGCCGAGCTCGTCCGAGCCTGAAGCGGTTGAAGTAAAGGCCCAGGTGTATGTGTACGTGACGGGCGCGGTGGCAAACCCTGGAGTGTATTCGTTGGATGAGGGTTTGCGCGTGTGTGATGCTGTTGAAGCGGCGGGCGGGCTTACCGAAGATGCCGACGCTTCAACGGTAAATCTGGCGCGGGTGCTTTCCGACGGCGAGCATATCGCCCTGCCCACGAAGGCCGAGGTTGAAACGGCTTTGGCGCAGGGGTCCGCGGGCGGAGCGGCGGCGTCATCGCTCGTGAATATCAATACTGCCGATGCATCGGCGCTCGAAACGCTTTCCGGCGTGGGTTCCGCGACGGCCCAGGCGATTATTTCCGATCGCGAGCAAAACGGTCCGTTTTCAACGATCGAAGACCTTATGCGCGTCGATGGCATCGGCGAGAAGAAGTTCGCTAAGCTCAAAGATTCAATTTGCGTATGAAACGGGCTATGTTGCATGGCGTGAAGGCCTTGGGGCGCGTTGGGCGAGCAAGTGATACCGCCAATGCCGCCTTGCTCGGGGAGGGCTTGGTGGAAGGCCCAACCGATCGAGCGACTCCTCGATTTCCGCGGCGCCCATCTTTGCCCGTTTCGCTTGTTGTTGCGGTTATCGCTTGGGCGTCGCTTGCGGCGTGGCAGGCGCTTGCGATTGCGGGCGGCTATGTAACGCGTGATGTGCCACAGGGCCTTGAGTCGGGGGAATATGTGCTTGAGGTGGTGGAAGATGCCAAACTCGGTTCGTACGGCTATTCCATGCATGCGCGCGTGCTTGATGCGAACGGCGTTGCCCGCGACGTGCTGGCGACATATGGCGACACCGATATAGAAGGCGACGCGCGCCTGTTCGCCCGGCAACGAGTTGTGGCGAGCGTATCGTTTTCGGAATTTTCCGAAGCATCGTTTTCTCGATATGCCTCAAAGGGGCTTTGTGCGCGTGCGAAATTAACGCAGGCCACGATTGTTGACGGCGCGGGCCCTATCTCGTTTGTTGTATCGGCGCGCTGTTTCGCCCGCGACGTGTTTGACGAGTTTGAAGGGCGCGGGGCGGCGCTCGTGAGGGCGATTGTGATAGGCGATAGAAGCAAGCTCGAAGAGGGCGGCCTGTACGACGATGTGAAAACGGTAGGCTTGGCGCATATGGTCGCTGTTTCGGGGGCGCATCTTTCGGTAGTCGCAGCACTTGCGGGCGCGCTACTCACGCGGGCGCGTACGCCGCGCGTGGCGCTTTCGATTATGCTGTGCCTGTTTTATTGCGCCTATGCAGCGTTTACGGGATTCTCGGCACCCGTCATTCGCGCGGCGCTCATGGCGGCTGTGGTGGTGAGTGCGATTTGGGGCGCTCGCCGTTCGTCGTCGCTTGCGGCGCTTGGGGTATGCGTATGCGTTTTGCTTGCTGCGCATCCAACGAATGCGCTGTCGTTGTCGTTTTTCCTTTCAGCTGCATCGACTTTGGGAATCGTGGCGCTTGCGCCCCTCATGCAGGCGTGGTTTGAAGTTGCATTTGGGCGGCGGGCAGAAACGCTGTGCCAGACGTGTGCGCTTACGACAGCGGCGAATATCCCCATCGCGCCCGTTACGGCATGCGTGTTTTCACGCGTGCCGCTCATGTCGCCTTTGGCGAATATGATTGCGGCGCCCCTGTTCACGGTTTTCATTGCAGGTGGTCTTGTTGGGCTGGGGCTTACCGCTTTGTATGCACCGGCGGGAAAGGCGATTCTTGCGGCGATCATCGCCTTGGCCCAGGCGTTATCCGTCTTCTTGGCGGCGCTTGCGCGCGTTCCCTTTGCGTCTCTTCCATGCTCGGCCGACATGTGGGTCGTTGTCGTCTTTTCCGCATTGGCGTTTGCAAGCTTGTGGGTCATATGGCCCCGTCCAACGCGAGCGCGTGCAGTGGGGGTTGCGGCCGCTACGGCGCTTGTGGTGGTGGCGTGCGTCGTGGTGGCTCCATTGCTCGAGCCCGACGAAATCGTCGCGCTCGATGTGGGGCAGGGCGATGCGATTCTGGTGAAAAGCGAAGGGGTTTCACTTTTGGTTGACACGGGCAATCAGGATGCAATGCTCGCGGCGGCGCTCGCTCGAACGCATACGCCGCATCTTTCAGGCGTCGCGATTAGCCACCACGACGACGACCACTGCGCTTCGCTTGACTCTCTCGCGTCCACCATTGCCGGGTCGTGCGTGTACGTCGCGCGAGAAACGTATGCGTGTCCATGCGATGGTTGCGCCGATTTGCTCGCGCAAGCGTGCAACGTTTCGGGGCACCAGGCTGTGGGGCTTGACGTAGGTGATGAGATACGCGTGGGGAGGTTTACATGCCGCGTAGTGTGGCCCCGGGCTTTTTCGGATGCGGGCGGCAATGCCGACAGCCTGTGTTTGCTTGTGAGCTACGAAAGCGAGGCGGGGCCGCTTACCGCACTGCTCACGGGCGATGCTGAGGCCGAACAGATTGAGAAAATGGTCCAAAGCGGCGGCACGGGCTCTTCGGGGGCAGTGGCCGTGAATGTGCTGAAGGCGGGCCACCATGGCAGCAAGGCCGGAATGACGCCAAAGCTCGCCCAGGGGCTTTCGGCAAACATCGCCCTTGTGAGCTGCGGCGCGAACAATCGTTACGGGCATCCGGCCCAAGCGACGATCGACGCTCTTGAGGCTGCTGGGACGCGCGTCTTTCGAACCGATGAGCTGGGCGATATCGCCTGCGTGTTTTCCCGAGAGGGAATTGAGGTGCGGCCTCAGTATGCGAGCGGGGTTGCCTTAGAATAAGCAGTCGGAAAAGATGGAAGATCGAGGAGTCAGAAGGCTATGGCCGAAGTGAACTTGCTGCCGGCGTATTTGATTAACGGCGAAGACCAGCTTAAGCGCGAAACCGTGCTTAAGCGCTTGCGTTCGCGCCTTGAAGCGATGGGCGACCTCGATTTCAACTGCGATACGTTCGACGGCAAAGATGCATTGGGCGGCGATATCGTGGCTGCGTGCAACACCATGCCCTTCGGCATCGACAAACGCCTCGTTATCGTGCGAAATGCCGACGATTTGAAGAAAGCCGATTCTGAAGCGCTCGTCGCGTATCTCGCATCGCCAGCCGATTTCACGGTGCTGGCGCTGCTTGCGAATAAGCTTGCGAAAAACACGCGCCTCTATAAGGCTGCGGCGGCGGTTGGCCCTAAGGCGGTCATCGATTGCGCGCCGCGCAAGGCATACGAATTGCCGTCCCAGGTGCGCGCCATGGCGACATCGCATGGCATTGCCATGACCGATTCGGCCGCGAAGCTTTTGGTCGAGCTTGTGGGCGAAGACACGGTACATCTCGATGCCGAGTTGAAGAAAATCGCGCTCGCTCACGCGGGCGCTCAGCCCGTTGCGCCCGAAGAGGTGTCGGCGCTTGTCACGCGCACATCGCAGGCGAAGCCATGGGATTTCACCGCGCCATTCACGCAGCGAAATGTTGCCGAATGCGTACGTGTGCGCGCGAAGCTCGGCGATACCTCGGCGTATGCGCTTATCGGCTTTTGCGTGAGCTCGTTGCGCGAAATGCTCACGTGCCATGCGCTTGCGGCTCGCGGGCAAAGCGGCCCTGGGCCTTTGGCGAAGCAGCTGAAGATGCCCGATTGGAAAGCGAAGAAGGTGGCGGCTGCAGCGCGTTTATGGTCTGCTGCGGAGCTTCGCGCAGCCCTTTCAAGTGCCCGTGATTGCGAGCGCGCGATGAAGAGCGGCGCCGATGCCGAGGGCGTGTTCTTCGATTGGGCCATTTCGACCTGCGCGAAGAAGTAGGCCGGTATCGCGTGAAATCAAGGGGCCGTCTCGCTCTGTGGCCTTGGATACCTGCTAAATGCTCGCAGCGTTTAGCAGGTTCGCTGCGTTGCCGCGCTTGCCGGTCGAAGGGCTTCGCTTTCACATAGGGCCTCGTCGTGCTGCAAGCTCCTCTTCTAGACACCTGTTAAACGCTACGAGCATTTAACATATTCAACAGGTGCGTCGGCATGCGGTTCGGCGAAGGTCTATTCCTCGCTGCTTTCGTCGTTGTTGTAGGCTTTGATGCGGCGTTCGAGGGCCGCTTTCAAATCGTCAATGCCCGAGCCGTTGGCCGAAGAGATGGGGATGATTTCCACCTCATCGCGCGAGAAGCCCAGCTGGCGGCGCAGCGCGGCAATTGACTGCGCGCACTTGTTCTTCGAAAGTTTGTCGGCTTTCGTGCATACAATCATGAACGGCAGCTCGGCGGCAATCAAGAACTCGATCATATTCACGTCGAGCGCAGTTGCGGGGTGGCGAATGTCGATGAGCGAGACCACGCAGCAAAATTCGCGGTCTTGGTTGTAATAGCCTTCAATCATTTCGCGCCATCGGGCTTTTTCTGACTTCGAAACTTGCGCGAAGCCATAGCCCGGCAAATCGACGAAGTCGGCCCATTCAGCTTCGAAGAAATTGATAGTCGACGTTTTGCCCGGCGTGGCTGAAACCTTCGCAAGCTTTTTGCGATTGAACAGTTTGTTCATAAGCGACGACTTGCCAACGTTTGAGCGGCCGACGAAAGAAACTTCGGCGCGCGTTGAAGGGGGCAGCTGCTTAGAAGTGCCATAGGCTGCGGTGAATTTCACGTTGTGGTAGTTCATCGTTTTAGACATGCGATCTCCTTGTTGGTAACGCCGCCCATACTACCGTATGAAGCCGCGTTTTTCGCACGGTTGCGCTTTTTCGCCCACATTCGGCATAAATTCTTTGACGTGGGCTTGACGAGCGCTTATAGTTTCACATTGCCTTGTTGCATGGGCCAGGCCGCAGTCCACCGGTCGAAGCGCCGCTTACGGGTTTCCAGCACACGTGAAACCGGCGCGGGTTGCCATGCAAAGGGTAGCGAAGCGGCAAATCCGCACGTCGAAGCAACTGAGTGCTGAAGATGCATCGATTCGCTGGTACGGGACCATTTCTAATTAACCGGAGGAAACAGTGGCTAACATCAAATCTCAGAAGAAGCGCATCATCACCGCCGAGAAGGCCCGCAAGCGCAACCAGGCTGTCAAAAGCGAGCTGAAGACCGCCGTTCGCGCGGTCCGCGAGGCTGTCGCTGCCGGCAACGGCGTTGAGGCTTACACCAAGGCTCAGCATGCTTGCCGTCTGCTCGACAAGGCTGCTTCCAAGGGCATCATCCACAAGAACCAGGCTTCCAACCGCAAGTCTGGCGTCATGGCTCTCGCCAACACCGTGGTGACCGCGGAAGACATCGCTGCTGCGCCGAAGCGTGAGAAGAAGGTTGCTGCCCCCAAGGGTGGCACCAAGAAGGCCGCCGCTAAGGCTGCCAAGAAGGAAGCTTACAAGGCTGCCGACGCCGAGAAGGCAAAGCGCCGCGAGGCTACCCTGAAGGCCGAGAAGAAGGCTCACGACGCCAAGGCCAAGGCCGAGGCTGAAGCCGCTGCCGCCGAGGCTGCCGAGGCCACCGAGGAGTAAATCCTCGACAATCAACGCCGGGCCACAGCGCGGCGTTACGTTACTGAAAAGGGCCCGCGGAAGTGGGCCCTTTCCGCTATAGAGACCAGGAGCGCTGCAACTATATGAGCACCGATCCCAAGTTCATTCGCAATTTCAGCATCATCGCCCATATCGACCATGGCAAGTCGACGCTTTCCGACCGCATTCTCGAGCTTACCGGCACGGTATCCCAGCGCGACATGGAAGAGCAGCTGCTCGATACCATGGATATCGAGCGCGAGCGTGGTATTACCATCAAGAGCCAGGCCGTGCGCGTCGCCTATACCGCCGACGATGGCCAGGAGTACCAGTTCAACCTTATCGACACCCCGGGCCACGTCGACTTCACCTATGAAGTGAGCCGAAGCCTTGCGGCGTGCGAAGGCGCGGTGCTCGTGGTCGACGCCACGCAGGGCGTTGAGGCTCAAACGGTCGCCAATGCCATGATGGCCATGAACGCTGACCTCGAGATTATTCCACTCATCAACAAAATCGACCTTCCCTCGGCCGAGCCCGAGCGCGTGAAGGGCGAGATTGAAGATGGCCTGGCAATCGTCGCCGATGACGCGATTTTGGCGAGCGGCAAAACGGGTGTCGGCGTGAAAGATTTGCTCGAGGCTGTAGTGCACCTTATTCCGTCGCCCGAAGGCAACGCCGATGGCCCGCTGCGTGCGCTTATTTTCGACTCGTATTTCGATCCGTATCGCGGCGTGGTCGCGCTGGTTCGCGTGGTCGACGGCTCCATCAAGAAGGGCGACGAGGTGCGCCTCGTGAACGCCGGCACCGAGATTCTTGTGGAAGAAGTTGGTGCGCGCCATCCAAAAGAGGTTGCGCTTCCAAACCTTTCGGTGGGCGAAGTCGGGTACCTGGTCACGGGCCTGAAAGACGTATCCCAGGTTCGCGTGGGCGATACCATCACTTCGAGGGTCGGCGGCGTGACCGAACCTTTGCCGGGCTATCGCGAGGCGAAGCCCATGGTATATACGGGCTTGTTCCCCATCGAAAGCGACCAGTTCGAGGCGCTCAAAGAAGCCCTCGAGAAGCTGTCGCTGAACGACCCCGCCCTTGAATGGGAGATGGAGAACAGCCACGCGTTGGGCTTCGGCTTCCGCGTGGGATTTTTGGGTCTTCTGCATATGGAGGTCATCAAGGAGCGCCTGGAGCGAGAATTCGGCCTTGACCTTATCGCTACCGCGCCGAGCGTTGAATACCACGTGTACAGGACCAATAAAGAAATGGTGAGCGTGCATTCGCCGCAAGATATGCCCGACCCTTCGGAAATCGACCATATCGAAGAGCCGTATCTGCGTGCGACGATCATGATTCCGCCCGATTACGTGGGCGCGGTCATGGAGCTTACCGTGGCGCACCGCGGCACGTTCAAGACCATGAACTACATTTCGCCTACGACGGTGGAGCAGATTTGGGAGATTCCCTCGAGTGAGCTCATTCTCGACTATTTCGATCAGCTGAAGAGTCGCACGAAGGGCTACGCAAGCCTCGACTATGAGTTCGACGAATACAAGCCGGGCTCTTTGCAGAAACTCGACATTCTGCTTTCCGGCAAGCCGATCGATGCCCTGTCGTTCATCGTGCACAAAGACAAGGCGTACGACCGCGGACGCGTGCTGTGCGAAAAGTTGAAAGACATCATTCCGCAGCAGATGTTCGAGGTGCCTATCCAGGCGGCCGTCGGTGGCCGCGTGCTTGCCCGTCAAACGGTACGCGCGAAGCGCAAGGACGTTTTGGCGAAGTGCTACGGCGGCGACATCTCGCGTAAGCGTAAACTGCTCGAGAAGCAGAAGGCTGGCAAGAAGCGCATGAAGGCGATTGGCAACGTTGAGGTGCCGCAGGAGGCCTTCATGGCGATTTTGAAGGTTGACGAATAGCTCTGCCACACGTCAACCCTGACGTTGTGTGGCGCTTTGAGCCGCCCCTTGCCGTTCAGGTCGCGTGCATGGCCATAAGGCTCATGTGCGCAGCCTGAGCGGCGATCTGCTCGCTCGGAGCGTCGTTCGCTGACATTGGTCTGATCGGGTACTTTCTGGTTTGACCTGCGACTTTTATTGGCTCTTGCGGGCTTGGGTCGCTCTTTTGGCTTGGTTTTAACTGTTTAGCTTGCTTGGTGGTGTTTATGGGAAAGCACGACGAAGAATACGACTTCCTCGAAGATGCGTTTCGCGACGAGCCTAAGGCTTCGACGTCTGTTCGTGCGGGCGATGAGGGCACGTGGCTTGACGATGCGTTCAGCGAGCAGGCCCCCGTGCGACGCAAAATGTCGGGCAAGGCGAAAGCCGCGATTATCGTGGCGATTATCGCGGCCTTGGTTTTGCTTGTCTTGCTTGGCGTTGAATCTATGAACGCCCTTGGCGCGTTTCTTTCCGTGGCCGCAACGAATTAGGAGGCACCCATGCCGCACGATCCGTATAAGGCGCTTTATATCCATCTGCCTTTCTGCAAGCATCGCTGCGCATATTGCGATTTCACCACGCGAGCTATTGCTCCCGATTCGGTAGAAATCGACGAATATATCGACAATCTGATTCTCGAGCTTCGCCGCAAGGCAAACGAGGGCGAGCTCGCAGAAATCGAAACCGTGTATTTGGGCGGAGGAACGCCGAGCTTTGTTGGTCAGGCGCGCCTTTCGAAATTGCTCTATGCACTGGGAGTTTTCATGAATTTGACGCCTGAGGTCGAATGCTCCATGGAGGCGAACCCCGATTCCCTTACTCCCGAGCTCATTCGCGATATCTACGCCCTGGGCGTGAATCGCCTTTCCATTGGCGCGCAAAGCTTCGACGACGGTTTGCTGAGAACGCTCGATCGCATTCATGATTCGGCGCGCGCCAAGCAAGCGGTGCTCGATGCGCGCGAGCGTTTTGAAAACGTATCGGTCGATCTTATGTGTGGCGTACCTGGTCAGACGCCTGAAATGTTCGAAGCCGATGTGCAAACCGCGGTCGACTTGGGCGTGACGCATGTGAGCGTGTACCCGCTTACCATCGAAGACCACACCCCGTTTCGCCGCATGGTCGACTCGGGCGAGATTGACGACGTTGACCAAGACAAAGAGGCGCTCATGATGTCGATGGCGCCTAACGTGCTCACGCCCGCTGGCTTCCATCGCTACGAGGTGGCGAGCTATGCGCGCGAGGGTTTCGAATGCAAACACAACATTGCCTATTGGACGGGCGTTCCGTACCTTGGCTTGGGCATTTCCGCCGTCACCATGACGCAAAACGACGCCCGTCGCATGCGCGTGCAAGATGGGGAAGTACAAGACGACCTCGATCGCAAGCAGATGTGCGCTGAGGACCTCATGATGAAAATGCGCATGACGCGCGGTGTTTCCGATGATGAGCTGTTCGCCGCCGCTGTGGTCATTCCTGGAGCGCTCGACGTCTTTAATTCGCTCGTTCGCGACAAGCTCGTGAAACGTGAAGATGGTCGCTGGAAGCCGACATTTGGCGGCTGGCTTTTGGGCAACGAACTTTACGGGAGGATTTATGAACTGGCTCCGTAAGGTTGCCTTTGAGGAACGTGCTGCAGAGGCTGCAGGGGACATAGAAGAGGCGAACGCGTCTAGCTCCTCCGATGGGGGTGCTTCACGCGCAGTTCCGCACGAGCCGAACAGCACTGAATGTGCTGTTCGCGCGAGCTCAGGACTGTTTGAGCATGCAGCATCCTCATCGGAGGGGTTGGACGCTCGAAAAGCCTGCAGTTCCGCCCCCGTGCTCCTTGCTCCCATGGCCGGCGTGAACGATATCGCCTTTCGCCAGTTGAGCCTGGAGTTGGGCTGCGACATCACGTATACCGAAATGGTCTCCAGCAAAGCGCTCTCGTTCGCGAACGAAAAAACGCGCCACTTGCTTGACCGCGCGCCCAACGAACGCAGGGTTGCCGTGCAGCTGTTTGGCCACGAGCCCGAGACGATGGCGCGTGAAGCTGCATGGATCGAATCCGAGATGGGCGATGCGCTCGCTTACATCGACATCAATATGGGCTGCCCGGCTCGCAAAATCGTGAAGAAAGGCGACGGCTCGGCGCTCATGACCACGCCCGAGCTTGCTGCCGAGATTGTGCGCAAGGTGTCGGCCGCCGTCGAGCACCCCACGACGGTCAAATTCCGCAAAGGGTATGCTGCCGACGAAGACATCGCGGTCGATTTCGCTCGTCGCATGGAAGATGCCGGCGCTGCGGCGGTTGCGGTGCACGGCCGCACGGCGGCGCAATTCTATTCGGGATGCGCCGATTGGGACGTGATTGCGCGTGTGAAGGCCGCCGTCGATGTGCCCGTTATCGGCAATGGTGATGTGACTGGCGGGAAAGAGGCGTGTGCGCTCGTGGCGCAAACGGGTTGCGATGCCGTGATGATCGGTCGCGGCGCGCAGGGAAACCCGTGGGTGTTCGAGCAGGTGCGCGCCGCCTTAAACGGCGAAGCCGCGCCTGCGCTGCCTACGCCTGAACAACGCGTTGCCATGGCCCATCGCCATGCCGAGATTTTATCGAAGCGCATAGGGAACAATTTGGTCTATATGCGCAAGCACGTCATGTGGTATTTGCGCGGCATTCCAGGAGCCTCGAAGGCGCGTGGCGAGCTCAACCAGTGCGTGACGCTCGACGATTTCGATCGGGTGCTTGAGCAGTTACTTGTCGACGCCGCGCGCATTGAGGCGGAAGAGGAACGATATTTGGCGTGCTAACTGGCGGTTCTCGCCTTTGCGAATATGCGCGTTGCGTGCCCGTCTGCATACTCTCGCGGTGCCGCGGAGTGCGTTTTTTCCCGCAGCGTGACAGAACGGTATCGATTCTCTGGATTGTTAGCACTCGCGCGGCATCGCTGCTAGAATCCTGTCACGTTAACGCGCACGCGCGCGTGATTCAGCTATGTTGTCTCGCCTCGTATTGACGCGCGAGACATGGAATGCGTCGCATGAAAGGGGCCGAAACCGTTGCTGTCCGATCGTCGACAGAAAGTGCTTCAAGCGCTTATCGAGGAGTACATCGCCAACGCGCAGCCTGTGGGCTCGCGCACCTTGGTTGATCGTTACCGGCTCGGCGTTTCTTCGGCTACGGTTCGCAACGAGCTCTCGGTGCTTGAAGATGAGGGCTATCTCACTTCTCCGCACACTTCCGCTGGCCGCGTTCCGACTGATGCGGGCTATCGGGCGTTCGTCGATGATTTACTTTCGCGCGAATACGGCGAAGATGCCACGGGCGGCATGTTCGATAACGTGCGCGATGCGGCAACGAAGATGGACGACCTCATGGAGCAAACATCGGCCGCCCTTTCTCGCTTGACCGATTGCCTTTCGGTTGTGGTCGCGCCTTCTTTGCTCGCGTCTTCGGTGAAGCAAATTTCGCTTGTGTCCATGTCATCTCGTCGCATGCTCATGGTCGTCGTTACCGACGACGGCCAGGTATTCAACCGGTCGGTCGAGTTTGCGGAAGACGTTTCCGCCGATGAGCTGGCTGATGTGCAGAATGCATTGAATGCCGCGCTTTCGGGCCATTCGATTTCCGAGGTGCGCAAGGCGGAAGGCGTGCGTATCGAGGCGCTTTCCAGCCCGCTCGCGCGCATCGTAATCGACGAGCTCGTTGTTTGCATGGCGAAGGCCGACGAAGGCCGCGCGCATAGTTTGGGTATGTCGGCGTTGCTGAGCAAGCCCGAATTCAGCAACTCGTCCGCTGCGTTGCCCGTGCTTCAAGTGCTTGAAGACGACACGGTGCTCATGCACCTTTTCGACGACGTTGGCTCTGCGGACAAAGCCTCCGATTCGCTCGAGGTTCGCATCGGCAAGGAGAATTCCGCGAGCGAGCTATCGGGGGTTTCGGTCGTTGCCGCCCAATACGGTTCGGGCGAGGCTCAGGGCGTGGTTGCTGTCATCGGCCCTACGCGCATGGATTATTCGAAAGTCATCAGCGTGGTGCGCTCCGCGAAAAGCGCGCTGAAAGATTTGTAAATAGGAAGGCTCACACACACTATGGCAAAAGACCTCTACGCCATTTTGGGCGTCAGCAAAGATGCAACCGACGCCGAGATCAAGAAGGCGTTTCGCCGCAAGGCGCGCGAACTTCACCCCGATGTGAACAAAGCGCCCGATGCAGAGGATCGTTTCAAGGAATTGAACGAAGCCTACGACGTGCTTTCTGATGCCAATAAGCGCGCGCAGTACGACCGCTTCGGCACGATTCCTGGAGCGGCGGGCGGCCCCGCCGGAGGCTACAACGTCGACTTCGAAGACATCTTCGGCGGCGGTTTCGGCGGCATGGGCGATATTTTCTCGAGCTTCTTCGGCGGCGCTGCGGGCGGTCGCGCCACGGTGCGCAAAGAAGGCCGCGATATGGGCGTTGGCCTGCGTCTGACGCTTGAAGAGGTCGCCGCGGGCGCGAAGAAGGAAATCGTCTACGACCGCCTGGCGCCGTGCGAGGTGTGCAATGGCTCCGGCAAGGCCGAGGGCGGCAAAGAAATCGATTGCCCCGATTGCCACGGTCGTGGTCGCGTGGTCACCGTGCAGCATACGTTCCTGGGCGATATGCAAACCGCCTCTATGTGCTCTACGTGCGGCGGCACGGGCAAGGTCATCGACAAGCCGTGCGAAGAATGCGAGGGTCAGGGCCGCATTCCCGATCGTCAGCATGTCACCGTCGAAGTGCCCGCAGGCATTCGCGAGGGCCAGCAGCTGCGCGTGACGGGTTTTGGCGAGGCCGGCATGCACGGCGCTCGTCCGGGCGACCTCATTGTGACGTGCCGCATTCAGCCGCATGAGTTCTTCGAGCGCGAGGGCGATAATCTGCACGCCCGTGCGAATGTGAGCTTTATCCAGGCTACCCTCGGTGCCGAAATCGAGATCGATGGCATCTTCCATGATGAAAAGGTGATGGTTCGCGTTCCCGAGGGCTGCCAAAACGAGCAGGTCATTCGCGTAAAGGGCAAGGGTATGCCTCGTTTGAAGTCCACCGAGCGCGGCGATATGTATGTGCACATTACCGTGCTCATACCGAAGAAGGTTACCAAGAAGCAGCGCGAGCTGCTCGAAAAGGTGGCCGAGGAATTTGGTGAAGACGTGGCCGCACCGCGCAGCCCGTTGCAGAAGTTGCGCGACGCGTTCAACTAGCAAGCATGAAGGCACCCGGCATAGAGCTGGGTGCCTTTTTGTTGTTGCGGCTTTTTCGCTTTCGCTTCGGGTACACTGGTTGCCTAAAACGATTGAGTGCCGTCTGATTGCCGTCGATTGCCGAATGCAAGGAATGCCTTTGTTGGAACAGACTAAAAATAATGCAGCCGCTTTCCATGTGGTGAACCTTGGTTGCAAGGTGAACCGTGTCGAAAGTGACGATTTCGCAGCCACCCTTATTGCGGACGGTGGGCGAGAAGTGCCCATTGAAGCAGCCGATTTCATTGTGGTGAACACGTGTACCGTTACGGGCGAGGCTGAAAAGAAAACGCGCAAGGCCGTGCGCCAGGCGCTGCGCGCGAACGATTTTGCTCGCGTCGTTGTGACCGGTTGCGCCGCCGCTATCGACCCCATTACCTATACCGAGATGGATCCTCGCGTCGAAGTGGTGCCGAAAGGCGCTATGGCCGACGTGCTTGGTTCCCAGGCGAGCACGTCGCCCGCCTTGGCCGCCATTCGTGCGGGTGAGGAATTTCCCACGCGCGTTGGCGTGAAGGTGCAAGATGGCTGCAACAATGCGTGCACGTACTGCATCGTGCATGTCGCGCGTGGGCGTGCCACATCGCGACCCTCCGAGGAGATTATTGCGGAAGTGCGTGAGCTCGCGCGCGCGGGCGTGCGTGAAATCGTGCTTACGGGCATTAATTTGGGCTCGTATCGCGAGGGCGACATGCGCCTGGCAGATTTGCTGCGGTGCCTTATGAAGGCGGTCGATGAGGAATTTCCCGCCGATTCGGGCCTCGGGGTGGTGCCGCGCGTTCGTTTCCGTGTGTCGTCGATTGAGCCGCGCGACGTCGACGACGACCTCATTGAGCTTATGGCCGCATCGAATGGCCGCATTTGCCGCCATTTGCATTTGCCGCTGCAATCGGGTTCGAGCAAGGTGCTGCGCGAAATGCGACGCCCCTATAGCGCCGAGCGATTTTTGGGCCTGGTCGAGAAGCTGTATGCGGCCATGCCGCAGCTATCGCTTTCGACCGACGTTATTGTGGGTTTCCCTGGCGAAACTGAAGAAGACTTCCTTGAGACATGCCGTGTGGCTGAGGCATGCCACTTTTCGAAGATGCACATTTTCCGCTATTCGAAGCGTGCGGGAACGCCTGCGGCCGAGCGCGACGACCAGATTTCGCCCGAGGTGAAGGCAGAGCGCGCCAAAAGGCTCGAGGCGATTGAGGAACGTCTTCGCGTCGATGATATGCGCCGTCGTTGCGGGTCGAGGGAATTGGCACTGGTTGAATCGGAGGGCAACGCCACGACCGAGAGTTATCACGGAATCGACGCTCCGGCGGGCAGCGCCGTAGGCGATTTGGTGGAGTGCGAACTATGATGGAACAACGTTCGAATTCCGACGCGCCTGGAAACAAGCTCATGGTCGGCGGCGAGACTGCAGGCCAAGGCGTTGATGCGGGTGAGACGGGCGAGACGCTGAAGCGCAAGAACAACCTCGTGAAGTCGTTTGGCTATGCGGCTTCGGGCGTGGTTCAGGCGGGAAGTGAACGCAACTTCAAGGTCGATGTCGTGGCGGCGGTTGTGGTTTTTGCCGCGTGCGCGCTTTTGCGGGTGCCTGCATGGGGATGGGCTGCGGTTGCGGTGTGCGTGGGCGTGCAACTCGCCATGGAAACCGTGAACACGGCGATAGAGGCGATCGTCGATCTGGCCTCGCCTGAAATCCACCCGCTCGCTAAGCGCGCGAAAGATTGCGCGGCGGGCGCCGCCCTTATTACTGCCTGCGCAAGTGTCATCGTGGGCCTTATCGTATTCGTTCCGGCGCTTTTTGCGTTGTTTGGAGCATAGGGAGACAAGCGCATGTCATTCCATCATTTCTTTCTCGATGGCCAGATTATTGCCGAAGAGACGGCGCAGGAATTCCCCGTGCGCCTTTCTGCGGAAGACGCCAAGCACGCACGCGTGCTGCGCCTGTCCGAAGGCGAGCACATAAGCGTTGTCGATGCGGCGAGTGATTATTTTGAGTTGGAAATCGTATCGGCGCATGATGGCCTGGTGGCGCGCATCGCGCAGCATCTCGATGCGCCGCAGGCGCCTGCGAGCATCGCGCTGTTCCAGGGCCTTGCCAAGGGCGACAAGATGGACGACATCATTCGCCATGCGACCGAGGTGGGCATTGATGAGTTCGTGCCGCTTTCGAGCTCTCGCTGCGTCATGAAGCTCGATGCGAAGAAGGCGAAGTCCAAGCTTGCTCGCTGGCAGGCCATCGCGCATTCTGCCGCGATGCAATCGGGGCGCATGGTCGAGCCGCGCGTGCATGAGCCGCATACGGTGAAGCAAGCCGTGCAACTGCTGCGCGAATTCGACTGCGTGCTCGTATGCTGGGAAGAGTGCCCCTCGACGAAGACCATCGCTGCCGCGCTTGAACAGGCGTTTGGGAACGCCTCCGTCGACAAACCGCGCATTGCCGTGGTGGTAGGCCCCGAGGGCGGTCTTTCCGCCGATGAAGTCGAAGCGCTCACGGCAAGTGAAAATGCCTGGCCTGTGACGCTCGGCCCGTCAATCCTTCGTACCGAAACCGCCGGAATCGTTGCTCCCGCGCTTGTTTTGTATGCATGCGGAGGCATGGGCGCCGACAAGAAAGGGTTTTAAATGAACATCGAAATCGAAATCGAGCATGGCGCCGACATCGCGAGCGGCGTCGATATCGAAGGTATCACGCAATACGTGCTCGAGCAGGAAGGATGCCCCGCCACAACCGAGGTCTCCATCACGCTCACGACCGACGAGGAAGTTCATCGTCTGAACAAGGAATATCGCGGAATCGACCGCCCGACCGACGTGCTCAGCTTCGAGTGCGATGGCCTTGACGACGATTTCGACGGGGGAGCGGCGTACGACGACGCGGGCGTGCCCGATGACGAGCCGTTCATGCTTGGCGACATCATCATTGCGTCAGACTACGCGCGTGCCCAAACGGCCCAGTTCGGCACCACGCCGCAAGAAGAGCTCGCGGTGCTGCTCGTGCATGGCCTTCTGCACTTGTGTGGATGGGATCATGTGCATTCCGACGAAGAGGCCGAGGCCATGGAGGCTCGCGAGCGAGAGATGCTCGCCGGCGTGGGGCTGCCCAACATTCGCTAGAAACTGCGGCGGCATCCCGCGTGCGGATGGTGTGGCGGGCGGTTCTTTTGTGCGCTCCATAACCGCATTTCGCGCGCCAATTTGCACAAGTTGTGTTTGCTTGCCCAAGGGGCAAAAAGCTCTTGGAGAGCAAGTGGGTCTCTGCTATAATTCAACGTCGGCTTCTTAAGCGCTCCGTTTCACGTCGGAACGAGCAACCTTCGGGTCGCGTTCGTTTCCATCCGACCTCTGCTGCGGTGCCAGGTTTTGTCCAGAACCTCGAAGGGCTCAGCTTAGTTGGGCATTGCATGCGATGCCCGCGCGCAAGCGCGAAGGCGAACCCGAAACTGGCGTTTTAAGCAGCACAGTCGAAGGAAAAGACTAGCAGAAGGAAACGAAATGGATATCATCCGCGCTATCGAGCAGCAGCAGATCAAGGAAGTCGCCCCGTTCAACGTCGGCGACACGGTCAAGGTGCACTATCGCATTACCGAGGGTAACCGCGAGCGCATCCAGGTTTTCCAGGGCGACGTTATTCGTCGTCACGGCCACACCTGCCGCGAGACCTTCACCGTCCGCAAGATCAGCTTCGGCGTTGGCGTTGAGCGTACCTTCCCCGTGCACTCCCCCAAGATCGAGAAGATCGAGGTCGTGCGTCACGGCAAGGTCCGTCGTGCCAAGCTGTACTACCTGCGCGACAAGGTGGGCAAGGCTGCCAAGATCAAGGAAAAGGCATTCTAAGTCTTTACCGAATTGGTGCTTTGGAAGGGGTCCTTCGGGACCCCTTTCTTGTTTCATTTTCCATGCGCTGCGGCATTCTGCGCGTGTATTTCGACGGCATTCGCTGTCGGTTTTGCGTGTGCGAAATGCTTCGTCGCATGGAAAAAATCGTCGCCCAGAAACGAGGGAAACGAATGGCTCAAACGCTTGCAGAAATACGAGAGGCACTGAAGGTTGCGAATCGCGCGGAATACGAGGCGCTTGCCCGCGCCCTTGCCGCCGACGAGCGCAAGGGGGTCAAGGCTGCCCTGAAAAGCGCTGCGCGCCGCCTGGCCGCCGAAGACGCCGAAGCGGCTCGTTTGAATGGCATGTACAGCTTCCAGGCGAAACTTGCAGGAGGCGGCATTGCCGTGGGACTTGACGAGGTGGGTCGAGGCCCGGTCGCAGGCCCGCTTGCCATTGGCGCCGTTGTGTTGCCCGACGATCCGCGCGTTGAAGGCGTGAACGATTCCAAGCAGCTTTCTGCCGAGCGTCGCGAAGAAATCGCCGCCGTGGTGCGCGAGGTGGCTATTGCGTGGGATATCGAATACATTCAGCCTCAGGAAATCGATGAACATGGCATGACGTGGGCCTTGCGCACGGCGAACCTGCGTGCCATCGCGGCCATCGAGGAGCAGCTTTCTGCGAAAGGCACTTCGCTCGATGCGGTATTGCTCGATGGCAACGCGCAGCACCTCGACGCACGCGAGGTCAACATTGTGAAAGGCGATGGGAAATGCGCGTCCATCGCGGCGGCGTCCATTATCGCGAAGGTCGACCGTGACGCGCTTATGTGTCGCTATGCCGAGCAGTTTCCCCATTACGGCTTCGAGTCGAACAAAGGCTACGCGAGCGCCGAGCATATCGAGGCAATAAAACAATATGGGCTTTCTCCCGTGCATCGCGCGAGTTTTTGCCGCGCTTGGACGCAGGAGGCGCTGTTTTAGAAGGCCTGACCTCCCTCGCATGGTGCGGGAAGCGTGGGGAATTCGCGCGTGAATCGTCGGAGAATCGTCGGAAAAACGCCTGAGAGTTCGATGAAGACGAAGAAGAATCGACGTTGAAAATTAAAGAAATCGCCAGGGAATCGCGGGGCAATCGCGAGGCATCGCGATGAAAAGCGCGTGATTCGGGTAAGAATCGGGCAAGGTTTCACCTCTACACTCGCCGTACGAGAAAGGGGATGCCATGACCGAAGAATATGCTGTACCACGTAAACCATGCGACCTTGTCCACGGAGGCGACGAATGCGCCGCTGTCGATGAGGGCTACTGGGGCGATGACGAGGAAGAAATTGCTTTCGTTAAGCGCTGGAATTGCGACCCGAAGACGCTGGGGGCTTACGGCGAAGATCTCGCCTGCGAATTGCTGAAACGAAACGACTACATCATTTTAGAGCGCAACTGGTCGTGCGCTGCAGGCGAGGCCGATATCATCGCTCTCGATGACGGGTGTTTGGTATTTGTCGAGGTGAAAACGCGCGCGGGCGGCGATAAAGGCTTTCCTCAGGAAGCGGTTACGCCGACGAAGCGCGCTCGCTACGAACGCATTGCCTATAGCTTCTTGTCTACCTACGATGGGGTCGATGCTCGTGTGCGTTTCGACGTGATCGCCATTCAGGCGATGCCTAACTCGAGGGGTTTCGTGAAACATATCGTGAACGCCTTCGGCGCGGGTGCGTGACATTATGCAGCTGCGATGCTCGTTATATTCGGCGACCATTGTGGGCGTGCGGGCGATTCCTGTGGCCGTTGAGGTAGTTGTCTCGAACGGGTTGCCGGGCTTTTCCATTGTGGGCATGCCCGATGCCGCCGTGCGCGAATCGACCGAGCGCGTGCGCGCCGCTATAAAAGCCTGCGGTTTTACTATGCCGGGCGATAAAGTGGTGGTGAATTTGGCGCCAAGCTCCATTCGCAAGGCAGGGTCGGGCTTCGATTTGCCCATCGCTGCGGCGATTTTGGCGGCAACGAAGCAAATTGATGTAGAGGCGCTTGGCGAATGCTTGCTGGTAGGGGAGCTTGGGCTCGACGGCTCCGTGCGGCCGGTTCATGGAACGCTCGCATTCGCCGCTTGCGCGCGTGAGCTTGGGTGCAAGCTCTTGGTGAGCGCCGATGCGCGCGACGGGGCGCCGCTTGGGCGCATGGAGCAGCTCGCATTGCCCTCGCTTGCCAGTTTGCGCTCAATGGCTGTGCGGCCGCTCGATTTCTGCGCGCCTTCTGCTTCGGTTGAAGCGCCTGATTTTGGCGATATCCGTGGACAGGCGGCCGCTAAGCGCGCTATGCAGGTTGCGGCTGCGGGTGGTCACGGCATTTTGCTTATGGGACCTCCGGGGTCGGGCAAAACCATGCTTGCGCGCGCTCTGCCTTCCATATTGCCGCCGCTTTCCGAAGATGAGAGGCTCGAAGCGGCTATCGTCCATTCCGTTGCGGGCGAGCCCATCGATTCTATTCTCGCGGGCACGCGGCCGTTTCGTCGTGTGCATCACAGCGCTACGGTGGCGGGCCTTGTGGGTGGGGGAACGCCCGTGCATCCAGGCGAGATATCGCTTGCTCATGCCGGCGTTCTGTTCCTCGACGAATTGCCGGAGTTCTCGTCACGATCGCTTCAAGCGCTTCGCCAGCCCATGGAAATGGGCCGCATCGTGATAACTCGGGCCGATGGCAGCGTTGCGCTTCCTGCGCGATTTTCTCTTGTCGCGGCGGCGAATCCTTGTCCTTGCGGGTATTACGGCGACCCTCAAAAGCAATGCACCTGTCCACAATGGAAAATCGAGCGGTATCAGGGCAACATTGGCGGTCCGCTGCTCGATCGCATCGACATGCACGTCGATGTGTGGCGCTGCGATCCTGGCGAGATGCTTGATTGCGCCGATGATCGCGACCCGATCGACTCCGAGCGCTTGCTGGCGGGCGTTTTGGCTGCTCGTGAGTTTCGATCGTGGCGGCGGGCAGCGCTTGGCGATGGCGATGCCGTTGATGTGGGCGCATTGCTTGCTCGCTGCCGCCTGGCGCAACGAACGCGGGGCTTGCTGGAAACGGTGTCGCGTACGCAGCTGCTATCGGGGCGTGGAATAACGCGCGCGCTTATGGTGGCGCGTACGATTGCCGACATCGCCGAATCGAAGTCGGTAGCAGAAGAGCACCTCATGGAGGCTCTGAGTTTCAAGCTTCGAAAGGGGGTATAGCGGCCATGGAAGAACGTTTTCGCATCGATGGTCCGCGATTCGAAATCGCACGTGGCACGAAAGATTATCCAGATGTCTTCGAGGCTGTGCCTGAGCCGCCCGAACGGCTCTATGTGATTGGCGACCCCTCTGCGCTTAAGGAAGGCCTTGCGGTCGTCGGGGCGCGCAAGGCGACGCCTTATGGGTTGAATGCGACCAAAATGTTGGCAGGCCGTGCGGCTGAACTCGGCGTGGTGGTGATTTCGGGCGGTGCGCGTGGTTGCGATGCAGCCGCGCACGAGGCGGCGCTTGCGGCTGGTGGGCAAACCGTCGCGTTTCTAGGCGGCGGTTGCGATGAGCCGTATCCGAAATCGAACGTGGATCTGTTTCGGCGCATCGTCAAGGGCGGCGGAGCGGTTGCTTCGGAGTTTCCGTGGCATTATCCGCCGAAGCCTTTCATGTTTCGCAAGCGCAATCGCCTTATCGCGGGGTTGGCGCGCGCGACGCTTATCGTGGAGGCGGGGCTTCCCAGCGGTACATTCTCTACGGCCGACGAGGCCCTTGCCGCCAATAAAGACGTGCTTGCGGTGCCAGGGTCGATTTTTTCCGCCACATCGGCGGGCTCTAATATGTTGCTTGCGCAGGGAGCTATGCCCATCGTGAGCAAGGAGGTGTTCGATTCGGCGATTATGTCGTTGTTTCCGGAAATCGTGGGAGGCGGGTATGGCGCCGAACAGTTGGCGTTGTTCGCGGGCGATGGGGTCGATGCGGGGGTCGACGACCCTATTCTCTCGGCCCTTGCTGCAGACCCTATGCGTCTCGAAGAGATTATTGCCCTATTCGCTGATGGCGACGACCCTATGGCCGCGGCGACGCGCGTTATGGCGCATGTGTCGTTGCTCGAAGGGGCGGGCGCGCTCACTCGTTTTCCCGATGGCCGGTTTGGCGCTGTTGGATAGCTTGCGGGCTTTTATGAATTGCCATGCGGGTGTGTTATCCTCGCTGCATGGATAAATTTGTGAACATAATCGGCGCGGGTCTCGCAGGCAGCGAGGCCGCGCTTCAACTCGCCCAACGCGGCGTGCACGTGCGTCTGTTCGAGATGCGCCCCGAAACCGAAACCGATGTGCATCGCGGCGGCGATTGCGCTGAGCTCGTGTGCTCGAACTCTTTGAAGAGCACCAAGCCCGAAAGCGCTGCCGGCATGCTGAAGGCGGAGCTTGCGGCGCTCGGTTCTCAGCTTATTGCGGCGGCTGGCCGAAGCCGCGTCGATGCGGGCGGTGCGCTCGCGGTCGATCGTGATGAGTTCTCTGCCGATGTCACTTCCATGGTGAAGGAAAGCCCTTATATCGAGTATCGCGTGATGTGCGTTTCCGACCCGCTCGATGCCTGCTTGGGCGCTGCGGACGCTACCATCTTGGCAACGGGCCCGCTTACGAGCGATGCGCTCGCTCAGTGGCTCGTTGGCAAAACCGGTTCCGATAACCTCGCATTCTTTGATGCGGCGGCGCCTGTGGTCATGGCCGACTCCCTCGATATGGATGTGCTGTTCCGCCAATCGCGCTATGAGCAAGATGCTCCCGGCGATTACCTGAACGCGCCTTTCGACAAAGAGAGCTACGACGCTTTCATTGCTCAGCTCGTTGCCGCTGATCGCGTTATTAAGCGCGACTTCGAAACGAAAGACTTGTTCCAGGCGTGCCAGCCTATTGAGGAAATCGCCCGCAAGGGTGCCGATGCGCCCCGTTTTGGTACGTGCAAACCCGTGGGGCTCACCGATCCTGCAACGGGTCGTCGTCCGTGGGCGGCGGTGCAGCTTCGTGCCGAGAACGCCCAGGGCACGGCTTACAATCTGGTGGGCTTTCAGACCAATCTCACATTTGGCGAGCAGAAGCGCGTCTTCCGCATGATTCCTGGTTTGCAAAACGCTGAGTTTGCGCGTTATGGCGTCATGCATCGCAACACGTTCATTCAGGCCCCGCGTCTGCTCGATCGCGATTTGCGCTTGCGCGGCGTCGACGCCCCCGTGTATGTTGCCGGCCAGCTTTCCGGCACCGAGGGCTATTGCGAAGCTATTGCGTCGGGCCTTATGTGCGCGCTATTCGTGTATGCCCAGCTCCAAGGCATGCAGGCCCCGCTTTTGCCTGTGGAAACCGCGTTTGGCGCGCTGCTCGATTACGCCACCGACCCCGCAACGCAAGACTATCAGCCCATGCATGTGAATTTCGGCATTCTAAAGCCGCTTGATCAGCATATTCGCAATAAGGGTATGCGCTACGCCGCCTATGCCGAGCGTGGGTCGCGCGCCATGGAGGGCTATGTGGCCGATATTCGCGCCAAGGGCTTGCTATAAGGCATGGCGAAGGCGAAACCGGAAGTCGGGAAGGCATGCGCGCAGGCTGAAAGCGAGCCGGGCGACCCTGAGCTTCCCGCAATTGACGAGCTTTATCTGACCTACCTTGCAAGCTATTGCGACATGCTCGTCGTGGAGCGCAATGCATCGCAGCATACCGTGCGCAATTACCGGCTCGATTTGCTCGACTATGGCCGGTGGGCCGCTCGCGCGTCGGTCAATCCGCTGTGCGCCACGCGACGCGATATGCGAAGCTATCTGGGCGATTTGGACTATGCCCAGTATTCGCGCCGCACGGTCAATCGGCGGCTGTCTTCCGTTCGTTCATTTTTTCGGTGGCTGGTGGCTGAAGGCTTGGTCGAGTCGAATCCCGCCGATGTCGTGAGCGCTCCTAAGCTCGCTCGCAGCCTTCCGCGAACTATTCCGCCCGCCGACATGGCGCGTTTGCTTTCGGTGTGGCGCGGCAGCGATAAGCCCGCCGACATGCGCAATCGCGCGATTCTCGAGTTCTTGTACGCATGCGGCGCGCGTATCTCGGAAACATCGGGTTTGCTGCTTGAGAACGTCGATTTCGATGCTGGGCAGGTGCGCGTGTTCGGTAAAGGCTCGAAAGAGCGCATCGTGCCGTTGCATGAAATAGCTATCGCTTCCATGCGCGACTACCTTTTCAACGCGCGCCCTGCGCTGCTTGCCGGCAAAGAGAGCCCGTATTTCTTCGTGAGCACGCGTGGCAACCAAATGTCGCCCGATGCGCTTCGCAAAATGTTCAAGCAGAGTCTGCTTGCCGCGGGGCTCGACCAAACGCTCTCGCCGCATGATATACGTCACACGTTTGCGACCGACCTGGTAGAAGGCGGTGCCGATTTGCGCAGCGTTCAAGAGATGCTCGGCCATTCGAGCTTGTCGACCACGCAAATCTATACGCATGTGTCTGTCTCGCATTTGAAAGAGGAGCATCGCCGCACTCTTCCGCGCGGGTAGAGGAGGCGTGCGGGAAATCCATGCGAGGCGCCTATGAGGGATGCCCATGCGGGAGCGCGTATGCGGGAAGCCCAGGGGATGCCCATGCGGGAGTGCATACGCGGTCCTATGCGGGTCGTCTTTTGCTGAGTTCGGGCAATGATCAAAAAGGTGCTCGAATGTGGCAAAAAGTACACCCGCCTAGTGAAGCTATAAATTGTGAGCGAGGGAACAGCTTTCTGACCTGGTGATATGGGAAGCAGTGAATGGAAGGCTGCACGATGCGTAGACTTTGGCATGAGAATATGCCACATTCGAACACCTTTTTGAACAATTGTCGGGTTTACGCTGCTGGCAGTATGGATGAAACGCTGCCCATGTTTTACGATGGCTCCATGCGAAATATAAAGGAACATACTGCCGATTTTGACGTTGCCGACTTTGAGCCCGAAGCGAACGAGCATTCATGCCCTTCGTGCGCTGTGGGGCCCTCGTTGCATGGCGACCGGGTCGGTGAACGGGCCGCGGGTCATGCTGGCGGCTGCGCCGTCGATCGAGCCGCAGGCCATGCTGACGATCGAGCCGCAGGCCGTGCTGGAGATCGGGTAGGGCGACGTGTTGGGGGCCAGGCCGACGATTGCGCTGAAAATCGGGCCGAAAAGGATGATGGGAACTGCGTCGAAGGTCATTCCGAGAGTTGTTCTGAAGGTTGCGCCGAGGTTCGCGCTGGAGGCCGGGCCGACGACCGCGCCGAGGTTCGTGCCGGGTGTCGGACCGACGGTCATGCACAGGCCCCTTCCCATTCGCAGCTCGATGCTTCCGGCGAGGAAGACTTCGCCGGTTTCGTGAAGCACAACATCGCGTCGGGCGGTATTTTCGGTGGGGTGCCGGGAAAAGGCGCCGCGCCCCAGAATCGCAGCGCGACCGATTGGGGAATTGATGTTGCCGTCGCCCTTGTCGCCCTCGCGTTTGGCTGCGCCCAAATGGTGATTACTGCTTCTTCCGTTGTGCACGTTGATGCTGGTCCCTATGGGTCGAGCTGGGTTAATTACGTCCCTAATATTTATGCGTATTTGGCGGTTGCCCTTACGACTGCGCCGTTGATTCTTCGTCGTGAGGCACCGTGGTTTGTGCTCGCGCTCACGCTTGCGTGCTATGTCTTCCTGTCGAATTCCATGGGCGGAACGGTTTCGCTTTCGCCCATCGGTCCTATCGTCGCTGTCTACACCGTGGCAAGCGAACGCGCCCGTGGCGAGGCTCTTGCGGCTGCGGCTGTGGTGGGCGTGTGCGCTGCGGTGGTTCCCATGGGCGCTTCGAGCGTCGCCATGGCGCTTGTGATGCGCATCGAAAACGTGGCATTTGTGGTGGTTGCCGCGTTGGGCGGTTTCGGCGTGCGCATGTACCATGCCTATATGGAAGAGACGCGCCGCCGTTTGGCCGAAGCTGAGCGAACGCGCGAAGAGCTCGCTGCGCGCCGCGTTGCCGACGAGCGCGTGCGCATCGCGCGTGAAGTGCACGACATCACGGCGCATTCCCTTTCTGCGGTCACCATTCAAGCGGCAGCGGCGGAGCGCCTCATCGATTTGAACCCCGCCGCAGCGAAAGAGGCGATTGCCGATATTCGCTCGGTTTCGAAGTCGTCGCTCGATGAAATTCGCTCACTTATCGGAGTGCTGCGCGGCGACGAGGCAGCCGAGCATGCCCCTGCCGAAGGCACCGAGCGCATGGGCGACGTCGTGTCGTTCTTGCAGCGTGCTGGCATCGAGGTCGATTTTGACGAAAGCGACTACGACAAGGCGCAGGTGCCCGCATTCGTCGACATGGCGTTGTTCTCGCTCGCCCGCGAGTCGGCTACCAATGCCGTGCGTCATGCCCATGCCGCACATATCTGCATTGAGTTGGCATCTTCCCCTTCGAAGGCAGTGCTCGTGTTTTCCGACGATGGCGTCGGCATGGGCAGTGGTGTGCGCGAGCATGCCGAAGGCCATGGCCTTGAGGGCATGGGCGAGAGAATCGAAGCGCTCAATGGCGCATTCACCATAGAAAGCGAGCCTGGCCGCGGATGCACGATTCGCGCCGAAGTACCCTTGGAGGTGGTACACGATGACGAGCATCGATGAGACGTGCGGCGACGCACCCATTCGGGTTGCCATTGCCGATGACCAAGATCTGGTTCGTAAGGGCTTCAGGCTCATTCTTTCGTCGTTTCCCGGCATTGAAGTGGTGGGCGAGGCGGTCGATGGCGCCGATGCCGTCGCATTGGCGCGTCGCATGCGTCCCGACGTGCTGCTCATGGATATTCGCATGCCGCGCAAAGATGGCATCGAGGCCTGCCGAGAGCTTGCGGGCGACCCCGATACGGCCGATGTTGCGGTGCTTATTCTTACGACGTTCGATATCGATGAATACGTCTACGATGCGCTTGCGGCGGGTGCGAGCGGCTTCTTGCTGAAAGACGTCGATCCCGACGATTTGGCGCAGGCCATTCGCGTTGTGCATGAGGGCAATGCACTCATTCAGCCGTCGATTACGCGCCGTTTGGTCGAAACCTACGCTGTGTCGCGCAGCAAGGCGCGCTTCGATGGCACGCGCATCTCCGATCTTACCGACCGAGAGCGCGAGATTCTCACCATGGTCGGCAAGGGCATGTCCAATGATGAAATCGCTGCTGAACTGGTGATTTCTCCCGCAACGGTTCGCACGCATGTGGGCCGTATCATGGTGAAGCTCGATGCCCACGATCGAGCCCAGCTCGTGGTTGCCGCCTATGAAAGCGGTTTGGTGAAACCGGGCATGTAGGGCACCTCAAGGAAAAAGGTAGCTATTAATGCGCTCCTCTTGCCGCGCGATCCATGGCGAAATCGTGGGGCGCTTTATGAAGAAGAGCGAATGGATGTTCTATTTCTGCTATTATGGCGCGGTTGCAAATACTTGGCAGAAAGGTCGAGATCGTGGCCAGCGATTCCATCGTCATCAAGGGCGCGCGTGAGCATAACCTGAAAAACGTCGACGTTACCATCCCTCGCGATAAGCTCGTGGTTATTACGGGCCTGTCGGGCTCGGGCAAGTCGTCGCTCGCGTTCGACACCATCTACGCCGAGGGCCAGCGCCGCTATGTGGAAAGCCTTTCCGCCTATGCCCGCCAATTTTTGGGGCAAATGAACAAGCCCGATCTTGATTCCATCGATGGCCTCTCTCCTGCGGTGGCGATTGACCAGAAAACCACGTCGAAAAACCCGCGTTCAACGGTTGGTACTACGACGGAAATCTACGACTACCTGCGCCTTCTGTTCGCGCGCGTGGGCACGCCGCATTGTCCTGAATGCGGTCGCGAAATCAAGGCTCGCACCACCGACCAAGTGACCGACGAAATTCTTGCGCTCGGCGAAGGTAAAAAAGCGCTCATTTTGGCGCCCGTCGTGGTAGGGCGCAAGGGCGAGCATACGAAAATTCTTTCTGACCTGCAAAAAGAAGGCTTCTCGCGCGTGCGTATCGACGGCGTGGTGCAGCGCTTGGAAGGCGAGCCCGTCAAACTCGACAAGAAGTTCAAGCATACAATCGACGTCGTGGTCGACCGCGTGGTGTTGAAGGCGTCTGCGACGAGCCGCATTGCCGAATCGGTTGAAACGGCGACGAAGCTTTCCGACGGTCGCGTGGTGTGCCATCTGGTTGATGAAGAGGCCCAAGAGGCCGACGGGCAGAAATCGACTCCGGGCTTCACGACGGTATGGCCGGGCGACCATTTCTATTCGCTTGCCCTCGCGTGTCCCGAGCATGGCCATTCGATGGACGAGCTGCAGCCGCGCGACTTCAGTTTTAATGCCCCCTATGGCGCCTGCCCCGATTGCGCGGGCCTCGGCAGCCGCGAGGAAGTCGATCCAAGCCTGCTCATTCCCGACCCGTCGCTGTCGCTGAACGAGGGCTGCATTGCGCCGTTCGCAACGGGCAATTATTACCCCCAGGTTCTTCGCGCGGTATGCAAACATATGGGCGAAGACCCGGCAACCCCGTGGGAAGATTTGAAGAAGAAAACGCGCGACGTGCTGTTGTATGGCCTTAAGAGCGAAAAGGTTTTCGTCGACTACGTGACCGTCGATGGCCGCGAAACGGGCTGGAGCATCGATTGGGAAGGCGCCTGCGAAGCGGTTATGGGCCGTTATAAAGACTCGACGAGCGATTCCCAGCGCGAAAAATACGAGAAGTATTTCGCTACCATTCCATGCGCGTCATGCGGCGGAAAGCGCCTGAAGCCCGAGATTCTCGCCGTGACTGTTGGCGGCAAGAATATCCACGAAGTGTGCGATATGTCGGCCGCCGATGCGCTGGAGTTCTTCAGCAATCTGCAACTCGACGAGCGCCAGGCGTTTATCGCCGCGGCTATCGTGAAAGAGGTACGCGCGCGCCTGCAGTTCTTGGTCGATGTGGGTCTTGATTATTTGACGCTTGAACGTGGCACGGCGTCGCTTTCAGGCGGTGAGGCTCAGCGCATTCGCCTGGCCACGCAGATTGGTGCTGGCCTCATGGGCGTGTTGTACATTCTGGACGAGCCGTCCATCGGCCTGCATCAGCGCGACAACGAGCGCCTTATCGCCACGCTTGAACGTCTGCGCGATTTGGGTAACACGGTTATCGTCGTGGAGCATGACGAAGATACCATTCGCCACGCCGACTATGTTATCGATATGGGCCCTGGTGCGGGCGAGAAGGGCGGCCATGTGGTTGCCGCGGGCACGCCCGATGAAGTGGCGGGCGCCGAGGGGAGCTTCACGGCCGACTACCTGTCGGGCCGCCGCCGCATCGAGGTGCCTGAGGCTCGCCGCAAGCCCAAACGAGGCGCCATCAAACTCACCGGTGCTTGCGAGAACAACCTGAAGAACGTGTCCATTTCCGTTGAGCTTGGCACGCTTACCGTGGTCACGGGCGTTTCGGGGTCGGGCAAAAGCTCGCTTATCACCGACACGCTTGCGCCTGCGCTCGCGAACCGCATCAATCACGCGCACCATCGCACGGGCGAATACCGCAAGCTCACGGGCTACGAGGCGCTTGATAAGATTGTCGATATCGACCAAAGCCCCATCGGTCGCACGCCGCGTTCGAATCCCGCGACGTATATCGGCTTGTGGGATGACATTCGCGCGCTGTTTGCGAGCACGCAGGAGGCGAAGGCGCGCGGCTATGCGCCTGGCCGCTTCAGCTTCAATGTGAGCGGTGGCCGCTGCGAGGCGTGCAAAGGTGATGGCCAAATCAAAATCGAGATGCACTTCTTGCCCGATGTTTATGTGCCGTGCGAGGTGTGCGGCGGCATGCGCTATAACCGCGAGACCTTGCAGGTGACATACCGCGGCAAAAACGTGTACGACGTGCTCGATATGACGGTCGACGAGGCGCTCGAGTTTTTCAAGAACTTGCCGGGCTTGGCGCGTAAGCTCCAAACGCTGCACGATGTGGGCTTGGGCTACATTCGATTGGGTCAACCCGCCACCACGCTTTCGGGCGGCGAGGCTCAGCGCGTGAAGCTCGCGAGCGAGTTGCAGCGTCGTCAAACGGGCAAAACGTTCTACGTTCTCGACGAGCCCACCACGGGCCTGCATATGGAAGATGTGCGGCAGCTTCTTGATGTTTTGCAACGTCTCGTCGATGCAGGGAATACGGTGCTTGTCATCGAGCATAATCTTGACGTTATTAAGACCGCCGACCGATTGATCGACCTCGGACCCGAAGGAGGCTCGCGCGGTGGTACCATTGTGGCCACGGGTACGCCCGAGCAGGTTGCGAAGGTTCCCGAAAGCCACACGGGTCGCTTCTTGCGAGAAATTTTGAACGCCTAGCCGCCCGTGCGCGGTTTGCGTGCTAAAGGGGGATGTTACATGCAGAAATCGCGGCCGCATTTCGCACGCGGCGTGCTTTTCGCTCTTATTGGAGGCGTGAGCTGGGCTTTTTCTGGCACATGCGCAGAATTCCTTTTTGAGACGCAGCATCTCTCGCCGGCGTGGGTCACGTCGGTGCGATGCATGATTTCGGGCGTCGTGTTCCTGATTCTTGCGGCCATCATCGATCGCGAGCGCTTTCTCGAAGCCGCCAAAAACAAGCGCGCGTGGGTTGCATTCGCGGTCAATGGCCTTTTCGGCACGGTGTTTTGCCAGTTCACGTACCTCACGTCCATCAGCTACACCGATTCGGGCACTACGACCGTGCTTTCGATGGTGGGCTTGGCCTTGGTCATGGGCTACAGCTGTCGGGCAAGCCATCGCCTGCCACGAAAGCGTGAGGTGTTCGGCCTCATTCTCACGCTTGTCGGCGTCGTGCTCATTGCAACGAATGGCGACATTTCGAGTTTGGCTATGCCGTTGCCCGGCCTTGTGTGGGGCTTGCTTTCTGCCGTGGGCCTTGCTGCATACAACATCATCCCCGTTAAGCTTATCGGCCGCTATGGTAGCCTGGTCACCATGGGTTTCTCGATGTTTGTGGCGGGCGTTTCCATGTGCTTTATCGAGCAGCCCTGGACGGTTTCCGTCGACTTGAATACCGAAGTGATTTTGGGCATGGCTGCGATTATCGTGGTTGGCACGGTCATCGCCGCGTGGATCTATATGCAGGCCATTGCCGATATCGGTGCGGTGAAGGCATCGATGATTGCTGCGGTCGAACCTGTAGCGGCTACCATTTTCACGGTCACGCTGCTTGGGACGCGTTTCGAGCTCGTTGACCTTGTTGGCTTTGCGTGCATCGTTGCCATGGTGCTGCTTGTGAGTTCGAAACCCGATGACGAGCAAAAGCTTGCGGAAGATTTGGCAGGCAAAACAGGGGAAGAAGATACGGTTCCAACTCCCGAGTCCATTGAGCTCGCCCATGCTGAGGCTGCGATTCGTGCGGCGCGGGCTGTGCCGGGGTCGCAGGCTGCGCTTGAGGAAGTTCCTGCTCCCGAACCTGTTGTGCTGTGGGACCCTGCCATTTCCCAGAAGGCGCGCGAAAAAGCCAACAGTGGCGAGCTTTCTCTGGAGGAGATGATTTGCTCTCCCGAAGCGGCCCATTTGGTTGACGCGAAGTCAAATACGAAAGACACCGTGCGTCATGGCGTGCGTGAAGGCATAGCGCTTGCCGTGTTCGGGTTTCTTGTTGCCGCCGGTTTCATAGCGCTTACAACGTATATTTCCGCTGGGCATAATTTGAACTATGCCTCTACGGGCATCGACGACATCGCGGGCAACATGTCGGGGTATGGCGTGATTTTGTATGAGGGCACGGTTGAGTCTTCAGCTTCTGCCGAGTCTTCTCTGGCGAGCGACAATGCGCTGGGCTCCAACGAATCGGCTCGTATTGGCGAAAGCGCCAAATCGGACGAAGGTGCCAAAGAGGGCGCGTCGAGCGCGAAAGGTGGATCGGACGAGCAGTCTGTCAAAGGCTTCGTGAAAATGGCTTTGGGCCTCGATTCCGAAACCGAGGCGGGCGTTTCAGGTTCGGCGAAGGCTTCGGAATCGACGGGCGCATCGGCCTCGACGTCTGGTTCGGCTTCCGACGCTGCGAATGACCCCATGACGATGGACGAAGCGAAGGAAATCTACGAGGCGAAGAAGGCGACGGTTCTCGGGCTCGATGTGAGCGATTTGGAGCAGTACCAATTCGGTCGTATCATCATGAAGGGCGGCCATACCTATGGCATCGTGAGCATTACCGATGACGAGCTTGCCGCGCTTGATTTGCCGAAGGCGGCCACGACCACGAAAACCACCATTACGACGTCGCGCGAGTCCCGCACATCGTCAGTGGGCTCGAGCGCGAAGGTTTCCACGAAGAGCGCGTACGCGAATGTGGCCGAACTGCTCGCCGATGTCGACGCCGATTCTATTGACGAAGAGCTGGTTGCCCGCGTCGGCGACGTCATCGACCATTTCCGCAATGCTGGCGTCGACGTTGTTGTCGTGCTCACGCACGATGTTCGTCCCATGGCGGCGATCGATGGTGCCGATGTGGTGATTACCGTGCGAACCGGCGAGCGTTTTTCGCAAAGCCAAATGATTAGCCATACGTTGTATGTCGATACACCCGAGGTCGGCTCTGTGGGTGCCTTGCTCGTTGCCCCCGGCAACGTGGTTTCGAGCCGCGTGCTTACGGGTGAAACGACGAGCGCGGGCGCATCGACGAGCGCCGAGGACGGCGATTCGTCGTACGTCGAGAAGGCCGATTAGCCAGAGCGATTTTGGAAGAAGGATAACCAATGCTGAATACCAATAACGAGAGTGCTATGTCCGTCGAGGCGCGCAAAGCAGCTTTGGAGCTCTCCGCTTTCATCGAGAAGTGCCCAAGCATGTTCCATACGACGGCCGAGATTTCCAATCGATTGAAGGGCGCGGGATTCACGTTCCTTCCTGAAGGCGAGGCGTGGAGCGTTGAGCGTGGCGGGAAGTATTTCACGACGCGTAACGGTTCAACGGTCGTCGCGTTCAAGGTGGGCGAGCAGCTCGACAATTACCATTTCCAAATCACCGCCGCGCATGGCGACTCGCCGACGTTCAAGCTCAAGGCGCAAAGCGAGCTCGAGGGTCCGGGCGAGTACATGCGCCTGAATACCGAGGTGTACGGTGGCGCTATCGACTACACATGGTTTGACAAGCCGCTTGGTTTGGCGGGCCGTGTGCTCGTGCGCGAAGGTGGGCGCATCGAAAGCAGGTTGTACGATTCGGCCTGCGACGTCGCACTCATTCCGAGTTTGGCGATTCATATGGATCGCTCCGTGAACGAGAAGTTCTCTCCGAACCGTCAGACCGACCTTATGCCGCTGTTTTCGGCTGGTGCGCTCACGCGCCGCGCGCTTGATGAATACGTTGCTTCTGAGCTGGGGGTTTCTGCTGACCAGGTAATTTCTCGCGATATGTTCTTGGTGAATCGCCAAAAGCCCCAGTTGTGGGGCGCTGCCGAAGAATTCCTTTCAGCGCCCAAACTCGACGATTTGGCGTGCGCTTTCGTTTCGCTCGAGGCGTTTTTGGCTGCGGAAAACGACCGCGACGTATCGGTGTATTGCTGTTTCGACAACGAAGAGGTTGGATCGAACACCAAGCAGGGCGCTATGTCCACGGTGCTGCGCGATACGCTTGAGCGCATGAATGCCGCGCTTGGCTTCTCGTGGGAAGATTATCACTGCGCCGTTGCGAAATCGATGCTTGTGAGCTGCGATAACGCTCATGCTTTGCATCCGAATCGACCCGAAGTGGCCGATGCGGAAAACCGTCCCGTTCTTGGCGGCGGCATGGTGGTCAAGGAGGCCGCGAACCAAAAATACTGCACCGACGCGTTTTCGCGTGCCGCGTTCCTTTCGGTATGCGAGGCGGCAGGCGTGCCCGTGCAAACGTTCGCCAACCGAAGCGATATGGCGGGCGGCTCCACTCTGGGCAACTTGTCGAACACTCAGGTGAGCATGCATGGCGTTGACGTGGGCTTGCCGCAACTCGCGATGCATTCGAGCTATGAGACCTGCGCCGCGTGCGACGTGAAGCTTTCCATCGACGCGCTGAAGGCGTTCTTCGATGCGGAAATCGTCATCAACGGGTCCGACTCTATCGAGCTGAAATAGGGAAGACCCCCGAACCGAATTTAGGAAGAGAGAAGCGGCGACCTTGGGGCATATGCTCGAAGGCCGCCGCTTTGCATTGCGCGGCTCGAACGTTTTTCGCGACGCACGGCGGAGCGCTCGGCGCGCGGAGGGCTTGCGCACGACCACAGCGGGCTACCGCTCCGCCCTGTGGGCTTCGCTATGCGCCTGCCTGGCTTCCTTTCGTTTTGCAATGAAGGGCGGGAGTGAGGTCAGACGGTCTTTCGCAAACCCACCGCGCGCCGAGTGCTCCGCTGCGCATTGCGGCTGAACCGGAGTTTATATTCGAGCGCGATTGCCTTTTCGCGCTTCGCCGATACAGTTTCAGTTTGGGCGTTTCTGTGCCTGCGCGCCCGCCAACGGCCACAGCTCGCTACCGTTCGCTTCGCTCACTATGCGCTCGCCTGGCTTCGCTTCATTTTTGAATGAAAACAAGTTTGAACTCAGACGACCTCTGACGGGCGCGCAGGCGCAGAAACTCCACCAACGGGCAATAAAAAAGCGCCCGAAGGCGCTTTGAAGTGCTATTTGTGCTCGCCGACGAAGAACAGCGCAAGCGTTCCTGGTCCGGAATGTGCGCCGATAACGGGGTCGACGTAGTTCACGACGAACTCGGTGCAGCCGAGGCGTTTTTTGATTTCGCTTTCTAGCAGCACGACGTCTTCGATGCAGTCGCCGTGGGTGATAAAAATCGTTTGGTTCGCCGGGTCAATCGCCGTTTGCTCCATATGGTCGACGAGCGCCTTGATTGCCTTACGACGTCCGCGCGCCTTTTCCACGGGAACAAGGCGGCCTTCGTTGTCGACATGCATCACGGGCTTGATGTTGAGCAGCGTTCCCGCCCATGCGCTCGTGCGGCTTACGCGTCCGCCGCGGAACAGGAACATCAAATCATCGACGGTAAACCAGTGGCACAGGTGGTCGCGCGTTTCGCGAACGAAATCGGCGACTTCTTCAAGCGATGCGCCTGCTTCCTTTTTCTTGCAGGCCAAATATACGAGCATGCCCTCGCCGCCCGATGCTGCGAGTGTTTCGACTGCGCAGAGCGTGCGATCGGGATATTCCCCGGCAAGTTGTTTCATCAGCAGCTCCGTGGCTTCATAGGTGCCTGAAAGTGCGCTCGAGAACCCCAGGTAGAGCACGTCGTGGCCTGCATCGAGCACGCGGCGCAGCGTGGTTTCGGTTTCTTGCATGTTGGGAAGGGAGGTGGTGATGACCTTCCCTTCGCGCATCATCGTGTAGAACTGGCGCAAGTCGGTTTTCTCGCCCTTGAGGTAGCTGCGGTGCTGCACGCCGTCGACCATGAAGGTTAGGGGTAGAATCTCGAGCCCGAATGCGTCGATCGTCTCTTCGGTAAGATTGCATGCTGAGTCGGTGACAATTTGATAGCTCATAAGTGCTCCCGTCGTTGTGGCCGCGCACACGCGGCGCTCCGCTCTCAAACCGCGGAATAGAAAAAGTATAGCGGTAGGTGTCAAGTGTTTTGACAAAGGCCATTTTTATTGTTTTCGAATGCGTGTTTCCGCGGAAAACTACATGGAGCAGCATGCGGGAGCGTGCTGCGACCGGTGGCGATAAAAGCTTACGTGGGAGTAATGCGCTTCGTTGCGAAGAGGGAACAGGGTTCGGGGCGGGCGCTGCGAGGTTTGGGATGCGCACGGCCCGTGCGCCACGCGTGCGAATGCCTGCGTGGCGTGTGAACCTCATAGAATGTGCCCGTTGCCGTAGGTGTTGGCGCTGCGATGTTTTATACTCTGAAAACTTGCGCGAAGGCCGTGGTGGCCTCGCGTGAACCGTACTGCCCCAAGCGCGATTCGGCGCTTGGAACACGCACAGAAGAAAGGAATCGGAGTACACGATGGGAAACGATTACAAGCAGTCGATGAATCTGCCGAAGACCGATTTCTCCATGAGGGCGAACCTTCCGCAGAACGAGCCGAAGCGCCTGGAGAAGTGGGCCGAAGAGGACATCTATCATCGCATTCTCGAGAAGAACAAAGATGGCGAGCCCTTCATCTTGCATGATGGCCCTCCGTATGCGAATGGCCCGATTCACATCGGCCATGCCTTCAACAAGATTCTGAAAGACTTCGTGATTAAGTCGCACGCTCAGCGCGGCTATTTCACGCCGTATATTCCTGGTTGGGATTGCCACGGCCAGCCGATTGAGCATGAGGTCGAAAAGAAGCTTGGCACCGAGAAAATGCGCGAGCTGCCTCAGGCGACGGTGCGCCGTCTGTGCCGCGAGTGGGCAGAAAAGTTCGTCGACGTGCAGCGCAACGACTTCAAGCGCCTGGGCGTGAATGGCGATTGGGAGCATCCGTACCTCACGTTCCAGCCGAACTTCGAGAGCGCGAACGTCGAAGTGTTCAAGAAGCTTTACCTCAATGGCGCCGTGTACCGCGGCCGCAAGCCCATTCATTGGTGCTCGCATTGCCACACCGCACTCGCCGAGGCCGAAATCGAATATGCCGACGAGACGTCGCCTTCGATTTACGTGAATTTCAAGCTCAACAACATTCCGGCTGCTTTCGCCGAGGCCGGCGTCGACCTCGAGCGCGCCTACGTGCTTATTTGGACGACCACGCCGTGGACGTTGCCTTCGAACACCGCTGTGTCGCTGGGTCCTGACATTGATTACTGCTTCGTCGAAGCCGACGGCAAGTTCATGATGTTCGCGAAGGACATGGTCGAGGCTGTCGCCAAGGTCGCTGGCTGGGAGAGCTATCGCATCGTTGAGGCGAATGGCGAGCCCGTCACCATGAAGGGCGACCAGTTCGGCGACATCACGTATATCTGCCCAGTTCTGCACGAGAACACGGGCCGCATCATCTGGGGCGAGCATGTCACCCTCGACGCGGGCACTGGTGCCGTTCACACGGCTCCCGGCCATGGCGTCGACGACTACAAGGTTGGCATGAAGTTCGGCGTCGACACCATCATGCCGATTGACGACGACGGCCGCTTCACCGATTACGTGCCGCAATGGGCGGGCCTTACCACCGACGAGGCCAACCCGAAGATCATCGAGTGGCTGCGCGAGCAGGGCACGCTCGTCGCTCATGTCGACATTGTGCACAGTTACCCGCATTGCTGGCGTTGCCATGAGCCCGTTATTTTCCGCGCGACTGACCAGTGGTTCGTCTCTATGGACAATACGGGTCTGCGCGAGGCTGCGCTCGACCAGATCCACAACCACGTGGAGTTCATCCCCGAGTGGGGCGTGAACCGCATTGGCGCCATGGTTGCCGATCGTCCCGACTGGTGCATCTCGCGCCAGCGCAGCTGGGGCGTGCCGATTCCTGTGTTCAAGTGCGCGAGCTGCGGCGAGACCGTTGCGACCGAAGAGACCTTCGACGCGGTTATCGACCTGTTCAACACCGAAGGCGCCGACGCATGGTTCACGAAGGAGCCCAAGGAATACCTGCCCGAGGGTACGTGCTGCCCGAAGTGCGGTTGCACTGACGTTGTGCCCGAGAAAGATATCCTCGACGTATGGTGGGAGTCGGGCGTGTCGCACGTGGGCGTGCTGAAGCACCGCGCCGAGGCCGATCACCTGCGTTGGCCTGCCGATATGTACCTCGAAGGCTCCGACCAGCATCGCGGTTGGTTCCAGAGCTCGCTTCTGTTGGGCACGGGCGCGTTTGGCCAATCGCCCTACAAGAGCGTCATGTGCTGCGGCTTCACCGTTGACGAAAACGGCGAGAAGATGTCGAAGTCCAAGGGCAACGGCATCGCTCCCCAGGAAGTCATCGACAAGTACGGCGCCGACGTGCTGCGCCTGTGGGTCGCGTCCACCGACTACTCGGTCGACGTTTCCATCGGCGATAACATTCTGCAGCGCACTTCCGATGCCTACCGTCGTTTCCGCAACACGTTCCGCTTCTTGCTCGGCAACCTCGACGGTTTCGATTTCAAGCGCGACGCCGTTTCGCTCGACGAGATGCGTCCTGTTGACGTGTGGGCGATGCTGCGCCTGAAGCAGCTGCTCGACGACGTGGATCGCGGCTACAACGAGTACCACTTCCACCAGGTATTCCGTGCGCTCTACGACTACGTCGTCGGCGATTTGTCGTCGGTGTATATGGACGTCGTGAAAGACCGCCTGTACGCCGAGGCACCTGGTTCAGTGGCGCGCCGCTCGGCTCAAACTGTGCTCATGAACATCCTCGAGGTGCTTGTGCGCGTCATGAGCCCGATTCTGTCGTTCACCTGCGACGAGGTATGGGAGCATTATCCCGAGACCGAGCGCAACCGCGAGGGTCGTCCCGTGAGCGTGCAGCTGGCCGGCTGGCCCGAGGCAGCTGATTTCATTCCGGCGCTGCCCCAGGGCGAGGCTGCCGAGGCCGTTATGGCGAATTTCGCGTGCCTGCTTGAGGTTCGCGACGCCGTGACGAAGGCCATCGAGGAAGCGCGCAACGCGAAAACCGTTGGCAAGAGCCAGGAAGCCGTGCTGAAGATTACGGTTTCCCAGGCTGTCGCCGACGTGCTTGGCGCATATGATGCAGCCGACCTCGAAGAGCTTTTCATTGTGAGCCACGTCGACGTTGTCGCAGGCGATGTCGAAGAGGCGCTGGTCGAGGTTTCCGCAACCAGCGAGCCGAAGTGCCCGCGCTGCTGGAACCATCGTGAGCTGGGCGGCAACGCGAACCATGCTGAAGTGTGCAAGCGCTGCGGCGATGTTCTCGACCAACTCGCGTAAGCATTCGCGTTTTCGCGAATCGCGAGCCATCGAACTCTGGGCGTGCTGGATAGCTAACCCGGGGTTTGGCGCGCTCGCGCGTTGCGACTTATAAGGCGGGCCGGGGGAGTGACCTTTCGGCCCGCTCCGCTTTTTAAAGAAAGGTCCACGTGACTACCGATATCGTGACATCGAAGAATTCTAAAATGAGGGCAGCTGCGCTTTTCGCGGTGATTGTCCTTGTCTGGCTGGTGCTCGATCGCCTTACGAAGGCGTACTTCGAAGGCGCCTATGAGCTTGGACAGGCGGGGGCCAACTGCGGCCTGTTCCGCTTCACGCTCGTGCATAATACGGGCGCCGCATGGGGCATGTTCGGCAATTCGACGTTTGCCTTGGGCATCACCTCGAGCATCGTGTGCGTGCTCATCGTGCTCGTGTTCGCATTCTGGGAAAAACTCGCCGGTCATGCGCCAAGCGCCCTTGAAACGATTGCGCTCGCCTTGGTGTGTTCGGGCGGCTTGGGCAATGCTATCGACCGCTTCAGTCAGCTCTACGTTGTCGACTTCATCGATTTCACGTTCATCGACTTTCCGGTATTCAATGTTGCCGATATTGGCGTGACCTGCGGTTTCGTATTGCTTGTTATAGGGTATTTGCTCGCGACGCGTAAGGAGGACGCCCATGTCTAGCTATGCGAGCAATGTGGTGCCCAAAGAGTGTGAGGGCATGCGCCTTGATGCTTACATGGCTTCTCAAGGGCTGTATCCCACGCGCAGCGCCGCCGCGAAATGCATCGCCGACGGCTATTGCGCGCTCAACGGCAAGCTGCCGCGCAAGAGTGCGTCGGTTTGCGCGGGCGATGTGCTTGAATACGAGACGTATGAAGACCCGCATGCGCCCGAGCTCGTCGCGGCCGATATTCCGCTCGACATTCGCTATGAAGATGACTACCTGCTCGTTATCTCGAAACAGGCGGGACTGGTGTGCCATCCCGCGGAGGGCCATTACGGCGACACGCTCGTGAATGCGCTTATCGCGCACTGCGGCAAGGAAAACCTCTGCGACGTGCAGGGCGAGCAAGACCGCCTCGGCATCGTCCATCGCCTTGATCGTGACACGAGCGGCCTTATGTTGTGTGCGAAAACGAACGAAGTGGGCCTTGCGCTCATGGAGGATATTCGACTGAAAGACGTCGATCGCCATTATCTGGCGCTCGTGCAGGGGTGGATTCCCCTTGATACCGGCATCGTCGACGCTCCTATCGCGCGTGGCGGCCGCGACCGGCTTCGCATGGAGGTTTCCGATCGCGAAGACGCCCGTCCGTCCATCACGACGTTTACGGTCAAGCGTCGCTTCGAACCCGGCAAAAACGACGACGGTTTCACACTCATCGATTGCAAGCTCTTTACGGGTCGCACGCATCAGATTCGCGTGCATATGGAATACATCAAGCATCCGTGCGTGGGAGATCCGGTGTATGGCTGGAAGAAGAAGGAGAATCTCGGCCTCGACCGACAGTTCCTTCATTCGTACCGCCTTGCGTTCACTCATCCCATTACGGGCGAGCGTATGGAGTTTGAAGATACGCTGCCACCCGATTTCCAAGAAGTTATCGACGAGTTGGAAGCTCGCGAATAGGTTGATTCGTTCGGCTCGTCTTGCGGGTTAGCCCATTTAAAACCATGTCGGGCTACCGTACCGCTTCACCTTGTGGTTTCGTTATGCTCCCGTCTGGCTGCGTTCGATATCAAACTGAAGAACAAGCTTGAACGCAGACGGCCTTGGACGGGCTTATCGGCAAGGCAAGCCTTCTCAAACGATTAGCATTCTTTGGGCGCTCCCCTTGGGCACCTGAATCCGATAGATTCCGCACGAGCAGAACAGCACTTAATGTGCTGTTCGTAGCGAGCAGGACTTGACCGAAGCGGATTCAGGTGCCCAAGGGGAGCGTTTTGTTTCGTGGGCTCTTTTAGGCGTGCCATATAAACGAAAAGAGACGCATAACGCGTCTCTTTTCGACAAGCTGAAAGCGAAAGGTAAGCGCTCGCTTTCAATATGATTCGGCCGACGCTTTCGCGCCAAGGAGTGGCCGAATGTAGCGAAGGGGAGCGCCCGCACGCCTACGAGGCCGTGCGGGCGCAGGGAAGAAGCTGAAAGTTCGCTCGAATTAGCGGCCAACCCAGTTGGGGGTGCGCTTCTCGGTGAAGGCCAGCGGGCCCTCGATGCCGTCTTCGGTCTTCTCGAGGAAGCGATAAGCACCGTCGCAGTAGCGCATCGCATCTTCCTCGGACATCTGGTCGGCGGCATGAACCAGGTACTTGGTCCACTTCAGAGCCAGAGGAGCGTTCTTCAGAACCTGCTCGGCCAGCTCGATAGCCTTGTCCATGACCTCTTCGGCCGGAACGACGTAGTTGATCAGGCCAAGCTCTTTCGCCTGAGGAGCCTTGATCTTCTTGCCGGTGAGCAGAAGTTCCATGCAGTCCTTGCGGTTGATGTCGCGAGCGAGGCGAACGATGCCGCCCGTGGAAGCGATGATGCCCAGGCCGACCTCGGTGCAGCCGAACTTGGCGTTCTCGGCAGCGACAACCATGTCGCAGGAAAGGGCGATTTCCATGCCGCCGCCAGCAGCGGAGCCGTTGCATGCCGCGATGATGGGCTTGGAGCACAGACGAGCCGTGATGCCGCCGAAGCCGTGCTCGGTAACGGTCTGGCACTCGCCGCCCTCAGAGAGCTCGGAGAGGTCCTCGCCGGCGCAGAAGACCTTGCCGGTGCCCGTCACGATGATGGCGCGCACAGCCTTGTCCTTCTCGGCGTGGTTCATGATGTTTTCCATTGCATCGGAAGTTGCGCCGTTCAGCGCATTGGCGACCTCGGGACGGTTGATGCGGATGATCAGCAACCCGTCCTCGCGAAGCTCGGATACGACAGTGTCGGTTCCGTAGTAATCTGCCATGTTTCCTCCTTGATGTCGCGGCTTTCATTTTTAAAAGCCTATATACGCCCAGTGGCATATCCCCTGGTTGTTTCAAGCGGGGCAAACCCGCTTTTACTCGAGGTGCGTTGTCGACCGATTCACGCATTTGGCCAGTTTGGCTGTCCGCTGCCGAACCGACCATTCGGTCGGCTTCGCACCTCGTGGTTGCTACAATATGGCCGCCCGTGGCGCTTCGGTATCGCTTGAGTTGGTGTAATTGAGGTTTCAACGTAAATTGAGTGCATCGCTAAAAAAATAGTAGATGGGTCATTTTCACGTTTCTGTGGTACAAATTGGCTGCAAAAAATGCGCTAAGGCGAAATGGCGGTTATAATCGCGCCATCGCATTATGGAATGCGCCACGCTTTGCAAAACGAAAAGCAAGGGGAGCTTGCTGCGGCGTGCATTCCGAAACATATGTATAAGGGGTGACGCGACGGAAATCCGTCGCGGTTGCGCGAATAGGAAGGCGCGGCAATGGATTTCATGTTGAGCGATGCCGATCGCGTGCTTATTTCGCAAGTGCGCGAATTTGGCAAGAATTACTTTAATAATGAGTCGGTTGCGCAATGGCGCCGCGATATGGGCTTGCCCGATGAGGTCGTGAAGGCGTTCGTCGACCTCGATTTCAATGGGTTTGGCGTCATCCATCGTCGCAATCATGTTCATTACGACATGCTCGCGCAGGTTCTTGTACTCGAGGAATTGTCGCGCGTTTCGGGCGCGACCCTGCCGTTCCAAAACGATTTCCTTCAGCTCCAGATTCTCGAGGCTTTCGCGAGTCCTTCGCAAACCGACCCCATTCGCCTTGAATACCAGAATACGGGACGCCTTGCATTCGCTTTTGCAGTTTCCGAGCCGAATTCGGGTTCTGATACAACGGGCATGAAGACGTCTGTTCGCTCCGTTGACGGACGTCTGTTCATGAATGGCGAGAAGATGTTCGTGAATAACGGCGAATACGCGCCAGCCCTGCTTGTTGCGGCAATCGACGAGGATGCGCCTGCTGAAAACGGGCATCCCGCCTTGTCCATGTGGATGGTTCCGCGCACCGCGAAAGGCGTCGAGGCGGTTCCCGAGAGCAAGATTGGCCAAGAGATGCTCCCGTTCGCCCATATTCGCTTCGATAATGTCGAACTTGACGAGTCGTGGCGTTTGCAAGGGCCGGCAAAGGGCTTTCCTCAATTGTTCAGCTTCTTTGAATACGGCCGCGTTTTCGCATGCGCAACGGCGCTTGGCGAGGCTCAGGCCGCGATGGACGATGCGGTCGAGTGGGCGCGCGAGCGCACCGCATTCGGCACGCCTGTGTCGAATTTCCAGCAGGTCCAAGAGATGCTGACCGACATGGAAGTGAAGCTCACGAATATGCGCCATATGGTCTATAAAGCCGCGTGGGAATTCGACCACGGCGTGCATGAACGCTTGACTGTGGCGCTTATGAAGCGCTACGTGCCGCGTGCTGCAACCGAGGTCGCAAGCGATGCCATGCAGATTCTTGGCGGTCGAGGCTATACGACGCATGAGCGCATTTCTTCGATTTGGCAAGATTGCCGCGGCTTCCAAATCGCCGAGGGCACCGATCAGATCATGGTCTACATCGCGGCGCCTCTTGTGATGCACAAGTATGCGGAAGCTGAGATGTAGCCGTCTCGCGCCTAATTCTTATCGATTGCGAGGGGAGCGTGAGCTCCCCTCGTTTCTTTTGGGTCAGTTTTTCAAGAACTGTCCATCAATTGCAAGCCCATAACGTAAAAATTGGGATAGAAAACTATCCAATTTGCTTATATTTGTGGGGCAACTATCGCCGATACTTATCGTTTTAGGGTCAGAAATGCAATATTGACCGTAACATGATATGCAGATTTGCAGGATTATACTTAGTGAATTTGTTCTTGGATCGGCGCCTTCGGGTGGAATCTAAGGCGCCTGCCTCCTTAAGGGAATTCTGGCCCCCTTAAGAAGGCAGGCCACATCGTCTGGTCTTTCATAAGGAGGAAAGAAATTGGGCGAAACTGCAACCTACACCGATAAGATGAGCGTGCGTCACATTCTCATCATTATCTCGGGCATCATGATCACCTTCGGATGCTCGGCTCTCGTCTTCTCGACGTGGAGTGCTTTCCAGGCCTACGTCCCTGATCTGTTGGGCGTTCCTACCACTCAGTGGGCGCTGTACATCACGGTGCTCTACCTGGCCGAAGCTTTCTCGGCGCCGTTCATCGGCAACCTGCTCGCTAAGACCGACATCCGCATCGTGCTTTCCGCATCTGCGCTTCTCGTCGGCGTCGGCTTCATCCTCATTTCGCTCATCAAGAGCATGTGGATCTTCTACGTTGCCGGCCTCATGATGGGTCTTGGCGAAGTTGGTCTGCTCTGGCTGGCTGTTCCCACGCTGTGCAACAAGTGGTTCAACCAGAAGTCCGGTACTATCATCGGCGCTTGCATGGCATTCACCGGCATTGGTGGCGCTATCTGGCTGCAGGTCTTCAATGCGCTCATCGCTTCCGGCATGGACGTGTGGACCATCTACATGATTTGGGGCATCGCCGCTCTCGTGACTTCTCTGCCGTTCACGCTGCTGTGCATCCGCTCCACCCCTGAAGAAGCTGGCTGCCTGCCCTATGGCAAGCCTCAGACTGCTTCTGGCAAGCCCGCTGGCATCGACGCCAGCAAGGCCATGAAGTCCGTTGCCTTCTACGCGGTATTCCTGCTCGCCGGCATCATCAACCTGCTCACCATCGTTGCTCAGCAGTTCCCGAAGTACACCAAGTCGCTCGACGACGGCACCGGCACCTTCATTGCCGTTGGCGTTACCATGGCAACCGTCATGATGGCTTCTCAGGCTATCTGCAAGCTCGCCTTGGGCGTGTGCGCCGACAAGAACTCCAAGCTCAGCTTCTTCGCGGCTTGCGCTTGCGGCATCCTCGGCGTCCTGCTCGTGTGGTTCGGCACCGGCTCCGCTATGATTCTGTACGCTGGCTCCGCTGTGTACGGCTTCTTCTTCGCCAGCTGCGTCGTTCTGGTTCCCATCTTGGTTCGCCAGCTCTTCGGCCAGCGTGAGTACCCCCAGATTTACTCCCGCGTCTCCATCTTCGTGAACATCGTTGGCGCTGTGGGCGCTCCCTTCTGGGCCTTCTTCGGCGACATGAGCTACAGCATCCTGTTCACCGTCGCTATCGTGCTCATGGTTGTGGTTCTGCTGCTCGGCATCTTCTGCTTCGGCAAGATGAAGGGCCTGCAGGCCGACTGGACCGAATAACATTCGCTCCAATCTATAGCTCTTGAAAAGGGTCGCGCTCGAAAGGGTGCGGCCCTTTTTTTCGAATGAATTCGATGCGTGATTTCCTGTTGCTCGAAAAAGCCAGGAATAGGGGTTTCTGTGATACTGAGAATTCGAGCCGTCAGCCGCCTTGGCATTGCCTGCGATTGACGGCTCGAATTCTTGAGTGTGGGCGACGCGTTGCGCTCTTGTTGATGACGGCCCTATAGGTTTCGTTTGTGGCGTCGTGTGTTGTAGGGAGGGCGTTGATTATTCAACCAGCGATTATCGCTTGCTGTCCCATTCGAAAGATCGGGTGAACTCGATGAAGTTCTCAACGGCGCGTGTTTTATATGCGGCGGTTTTAAAGGCGAGGCATACCGTGTGGAAGTCGTCGTCGACTTCCGGTAGCCGTTTGGTGATGAGCTCGCGGAAAGGGACGAGTCCAATGGTATCGAGCGCGAGGCCGATGGTGCCCGGCGTGCTTTCCACCATGCTTCCTAAGGTGATCTCATCATTCGCATATGTGCGCGTTGCGCTCAGCCCATGCGTTGTCATGAGCGCGGAAACCTCGGCGCCAATCGGCGTTGTGGGCGGGTAAGTGATGATGTCTCTTCCGCGCAGCGAATCGAGCGTGAGATTTTTCGACCACGCAAGCTTGTCGGAGCGGTGCACGACCGCCACGAGCCGCTGGGTAAGCACGGGTACAAAAGTGAGATCGGGTTTGTTGTCGACGTAGGCCGTGAACGCGAGCTCGTAGCGGTTGCTCTCGAGGTCTTCCAACAGAGGTTGCGTGAGGCCCTGGAAAACGTTGACCTGCGCGTCTTTTCCGTATTGGTCGCGATAGCCTTTAATAAGCGATGGGAGGTAGTCGCTCTGGATGGTATAAATCGCTCCAATGTCGATGCTTCCTGTTGGCGACCCTGCGTGTTCGTGGGCCAGCGCGATACCCTTTTCAAGTGCGTTCACCGCTTCGGTGGCGTATTGGTAGAACTCTTCTCCATATTTCGTGAGCTTGATTTTGCGCCCTTCGCGCTCGAAGAGGGGAATGCCCAATTCGCGTTCGAGCTGCGATATGGAGTTGGAAAGCGTCGGCTGCGATATGAACAGCTCTTCCGCGGCATGAGTGTAGTGCTTCACTTCAGCGAGTTTGCGGAAGTAATACAGCTGCGAAAGGTTCATCGTGCTCCATTCTTAGGGTTTTGAGCTGCGAATATTGTACCCCAGGTCATCTTCGGGCTTTCCGCGCGAAGCGAAAATGCCCCAAAACGCGAAACAGCCGCCCCGAAGGACGGCTGCTCGCACAAGCTTTTAAGGTAAGCGCTAGGCTTCCGAAGGAATTATACATTCACGCGCTGCAAAGTCGAGTGAAGTGAAGGTTTAGTCGAAGGTGTATTCGATCTTGCCGCCATGGTTCTGGCATTCGCGTGCGATGGTGATGCGCTGTACGCAGGGAGCGCCTTCCTCGAGCCACATAGCGCGGCAGTCGCGGTAGAGACGCTCAGTGGGGCCATAGGGGCAATCCTCGAAGTAGCCGTCGCCGCCGAAGATCTCGAGCATTTCGTCAGAGACAAGCTTCACGGTGTCGATAGAGAACAGTTTGCAGATAGCAGCCTTCTCGGTGACGTACTCGTTGTGCGGGTCTTTGTTGAAGTCGCGAGCGAAGTCGTAGATTGCACAACGCAGAACATGGATCATCTTCTGCATATCGGCGATCTTGGCCTTGATCATCTGGCGGGAAGCAATCGGCTTGCCGAAGGTCACGCGGTCGTTGGCGCGCTTGAGGGAAATTTCAAGCATGCGCTGGGACATGCCGAGGTTCGACATAGCGATGTGCACGCGGGAAACGGAAAGCGAGTGAATCGCGATTTCCATGCCCTGGCCCTCTTCGCCAAGCAGGTACTTCGGGTCAAGCACAAGGTTGGTGAACTTCAGGCCCGCATGGCCAGCGCCACGGCAGCCCATCATGTGAGGCATGGGAACAATTTCGAAGCCAGGAGCATTGTTGGGAACCAGGAAGCCCGAAAGGCGAGTGTCCTTGTCGTCATCGGGGTTGGTGACGGCGATGACGTAGGTGTAATCGGAGCAGTCGGTGTGGGAGATGAGCCACTTCTCGCCGTTCAAAACATAGTTGCCGTCGGCGTCTTTGATGGCGGTGGTGTGAAGGTCAGCGCCGGTGCCGCCGGTCTGCTCGGTAATGGCGAAGTTGCAGTAGACGGTCTTGTCCTGGAACTTGTTCATGAGCTCGGCCTTGACTTCGGGCGTGCCGTAGTCGTCGAGAATGCGCCAGTTCATATCGGCAGCGTGATGCAGGTGCATGCGCATGCCGCCAGGACCGCGGGAGAACTCTTCCTGAACACGCAGAATCTCGAGCTCGTCGAGGTCCCATCCGCCGTACTCAGAGGGGAGATAGAAACGATACAGATCGTTCTTCTTCGCGAGTTCGTAGAACTCTTCGGGGAAGGTGTTGGTGACTTCGACTTCCTTCTGAATCTCTTCGAAGGGGCCTTCGACCAGTTCGCGAATCTGCTTCAGATATGCCTCGAACTGCTCGTCGGTAATTTTGGCATTGGGATTCATGAAACCTCCTCTAGTCGCATGACAATCCGTGTTTCCTCCGGAGCTCATCGCTCCTTATGCCTTGTATTATGCGAGCAGGGTAAAAGGAAGTCCAATTCATTCGTTTTGCGTATTTGAACACGTATTATTTAAAAAACAAATAATACCTTTTAACGTTCTTCAAGGACCTCATCAGGTAGGATAAAAGTCAATGTGCCGAGTCGTTGTTCGGCCATGAAATTGAACCGTCGATATACCTGTTTGTTTCATATAATGAACGAGATGCGCTATGCGCAAAGGGGATGTTCTTGGGAGGAAAGGGATAACAGTGAACCTGTCGCAGTTGTATTATTTCCGCAAGCTTTCCGAATTGCAGCACTATACCAAGGCCGCTAAGGAGCTTTATATCACGCAGCCTGCGTTATCTGACGCTATTCGTTCTCTTGAGAAGGAACTCGGCGTTCCGCTGTTTCAGCGCGAGGGGCGCAACGTGAAGCTTACGCGCTATGGCAAAGAGTTCTCGGCCTATGTGCACGATGCGTTGCGCGAGCTTGATAAGGGCATTGCGATTATGCATGAGTACACGGGTAAGCTCGCGGGCGAGTTGGCCGTAGGTGCGTTGTATACTATCACGGGCGATTATCTGCCGGCGCTTATTCGCGCCTACCACGACAACTTCGGTGAAGCGGTGAAGTTCCGCGTATCGCAAGGTTTCTCGCTCGATCTTATTGAAGGCTTGAAAGACGATAAATATGACGTCATTTTCGCCGCCAAGAAGGAAGGCGAGTCGAGCCTTTGTTTCGAGCCCGTAGTTGCCCATCAGCTCGTCGTTGCGGTAAGTAAGCAAAGCCCGCTTGCATTCCGTCGCGTGCTGCAGCTTGAAGATTTGAAGGGCATGCAAGTGTATACCTATCGCACGGGAACTCCCATTGGCGATGAGGTCGATAAACTCGTGACCCGTTATGGCCTTCAGGTTCATCAAGATTACGATGACGAAATCACGATGGGCGGTATGATTTCCACGGCGCCGCCGAATTACTGCGCGTTGCTCACGAATACTATTGGCTTGAAGCCGTTCAACAACCTTGCCGTTATCGCGATTGACGAAAACGAAGTCCCGCGTGAGTTCCATTCCGTGTACATGGTGTACAAGAAGGAAGAATTCAAGAACCGCGCTCTCGAGAGCTTTATCGATTTCACTGGAGGGTTTGTATGCCCCAAAGGCGTGCTTCCCGATACCGATAATCAAGATACGGGTCCCGCATCTCCTCCATCAGACATCATTATGTAAAACGAAAACAACCGGTCATGTGGCCGGTTGTTTTTTTCGATAGGGATTGTTCTTTTGTCCTATTTGATCTGGTCCATGTTGAGCATCGAGATGCGATCCATGCTCATGCGCACGATTCCAAGACCTTTGATATTTGCGTAGAACACGAATCCGCTCTTGCAGCGGAACGCGCATTCTTCGCAGGGAATCTTATTGCAATACGCAAATGCATCCTCGTCGGCGAGGGCGAACAACAAAGGCGGGAATTTCTTCGGCATCACGTATTTCAGCTGCATGCCTGTAAACGTTTTCAGAGCAACCCAGGTGATTTGGTATTTCGTTTTGTCGGCAATCTTCCATTTGAAGTACACGGCATTGTTGTTGAAGCCGCCGCTGATCTGGTAATCAAGTTCGATGCCTTCGGGCAGGTCTTCGACTTCGATGAAATCAATGGGGTCGTTGTTGGATTCGACGGCATCGTTAAGATGCGCGTAGGGGGGTTCTCCCACAAGCGTGCGACCCGTGCCGGTATATACTGCATCAGCGTCGCCCGAAAGGGCGACGAGCGTATTGCCGTCTTTGTCGGTGAAGAAAGGCATATCGGCATCGGTTACACGCGGCTTCCATGTAGCTCTTGTGCGTGTGATGGTGTACTTCTGTTCAATCATGGTTTCCCCTTAATACGCTGATCGGTCTGCTTGTTTTGAAGGGCGTCGGTCGTGCGCATCCTGCAAAACAAGAAGGCCAATTTTGAAAATGCCTGCAGCTGCGGACGTCAGCTGCAGGCATTTTATCGTGCGTTCCCATGCATGGAAAGCATGGCTTTGCGTTATTGTTCGATGCCCATACGGCGTTTGACCTCGCGCGCAAGTTCGAAGCGCTTGATTTTGCCCGTAGGCGTGCGTGGAATGGCGTCGATAGTTTCGATGCGTTCGGGCCACAGACGCTTAGCCACGCCCTTGCTTGCAAGGTACTCCGTAAGGTCGTGCAAGCAAAGTTCCTCGGTAACGCCGGGGGCGGGCACGGCGAAAAGGCAAATGCGCTCTCCCAGGCGATCGTCGGGCATGCCGACGGTTGCCTGATCGCAGATATCTTCCCAGTCCATCACGTTGTCATCGACTTCACGTGCGGAAATGTTCTCACCGCCGCGAATGATGATTTCTTTCTTTCGACCGTTGATACGCACGCGCCCTTCTTCGTCAATCGTGCATAAATCGCCAGAATAGAACCAGCCTTCATCGTCGAGCGCTTCATTGGTGCGTTCGGAATCGTTGAGGTAGCCGCAGAACATGTGGGGACCACGGCTTGCTTCTTCGCCTTGAACGCCACAAGCGACTTCGTTGCGGAATTCGTCAACGACCTTTACCTCGATGCCGGGGTAGGCAATGCCCGAGAATCGGCCATCCCATTCGAGGCATTTATCGCGCGGAACGCGCAGGTGGGGACAGCTTTCGGTTGAGCCATAGAGTTCGCACAGAAGGAAGCCGTGCTCGGCCGCGCGCTCGATGAGCGTGCTGGGCACAGGAGCGCCGCCGCACAAATAGAAACGCAGGCTCGGAATTGCTGTGCCGTTTTCCTCCATAGCGCCAATAAGGTCATGCACGAACGGCGTGGCGCCACACGACCACGTGACATGCTCGCGATTAATGAGCTCGATGGCCTCGGCTGCTTTGAAATGCAGCTGAAGAACGCAGCGGCTGCCGGTAAGCATAGGCGAGATGAGCCCATGGTAGAAACCGGTCGCATGGTTGAGAGGCGACGGCATCCACATCACGTCATCGGGGGTAAGGTCCAAATCAGCGGTGTAGGAGCGTTCCGAGAATAGGATATTGTTATGCGTGAACATGGCCTGCTTCGGTTTGCCCGTTGTGCCAGAGGTCGACAGAATGCAGCACACGTCGTCGGAATGGGCGGGGCAGGGCCCATCGAATTCCGAATAACCGCTGAGCACTTTGCTCAGCGTGACGGCATTTTCATCGTGTGCGGGGAATTCTTTGTCAAGCAGTAGCACAGCCTTAAGCGATCCAAGCTTGTTTTCGATTCCATGGTATTGATTCTCGTAATCAGTTTTGTGGAAGAACGTAGGGCATATATATACGACCGATTGCACCTTATTGATGACGTAATCGATATCGTTTGCGCTCAAATTCGTTGCAAGCGGGTGCATAACGGCACCCACCTTAAGGCAGGCCAGGTAAATAATGCAGAAATCTGCCCATTTGGGCACTTGAAAGGAAACGACGTCGCCATTTTGCACGCCGACTTCCTTCAACCACGATGCGAGCTTGCGTGCGCCGGTATCAACCTGCTTATACGTAAGCTTCGTGCCCAGATCGTCTTGCACATAGGTGCGGTCGCCATATTTCTCGCACTGCTCATCCCAGACGTCTGCGATAGTCTTGTCTCCCCAATAGCCACGCTCGTAATAGAGTTTTTTCAGGGCTTCGTTGATTTTGACGTCGGTGATCATGAATTGATCCCTCCATGTGAAAAAGAAGAAGGGAGCGAGACGTATCTCGCCCCCTTCTCGAAAAAGCGATGCGCTTTAATCTCCCTTGGCGAGATGGGCTTACTTGCCCTGCAGGACTGCCAAATCGACGGGGCCGGAAACGGCGCCCTCTTCCTCGGCGGCCTTGATCTCGTCCTCGGAGTAGCCGAGTTCCTTCATGACGTCGGCAGTGGCAGAGCCAAGCTTGCCGCTCGGGATAAGGTCGTCGGTCTCGCCGAGCTCGAACTGAACAGGGGCAGTCGGGCACCAGCGCGGGCCATCGGGATAGGGAACAGCCTTGATGTACTCGTTGATGAGCGCGTTCTGGTCCTCGTAAATGTCGGTCGGGGTCTGCGCAGGCTCGCACGGCATGTCGTTCTCGGAGAACATCTTCAGCAGCTCTTCGCGAGTGAACTGGGCAAAGCCGTCGTCAAGAATCTTGACGACCTCAGGAGCGAGGCCCTTGTCATTGACGGTCTGGCAGCACTTGTAATCGGGGTGATCGGCAAGCTCGTCGCGACCGATGAGGTGCATGACGCGCGGCCAGTCGCGGTCGTACTCGGGCAGGCACAGAACAACCCACTTCTGATCCTTGGAGCGGAAGACGTTGTTCAGCGGGTTGTTGACCTCGAGACGGCTCTTCGGGTACGGGTTGCCGTACTGCGCGGAAATCATGCCCGTAGCAAGCGTGTAGATGCCAGCATGCTGCAGAGCGCAGGTGACGTAGTCGCCCTCGCCGGTCTTCTCGCGGCCCTGGAGTGCGGCAAGGATGCCAGCAACCAAGAACACGGAGCACTGGTAATCGCCGTAGCCGTTGGTCGGAATCATGGGGGAGTCGCCCTTGTTAACCGTGGTGCCGAAAACGCCGCCGCGGCCCATGTAGCAGGTAACGTCAAAGCCGGCAGCGTCCTTTTCGGGGCCCTTCTTGCCATAGCCAAGGCCGTGGCCCATGATCAGGCGCGGGAACTTCTCGTGCAGGGTTTCCCAGTCGAGGCCCATCTTGGCCAGAGACTTGGTGCGGGTGTTGGTGATGAAGACGTCAGCTTCCGCGAGGAGCTTCATCATGACCTCGAGGCCCTTTTCGGTCTTGAGGTTCAAAGCGACGAAGCGCTTGTGGAAGTTGGCCACGTCGAACGCGAGGTTCTCTTCGTCGCTGGAGGGCATGCCGAAAACGACAGCCTGGTTGACGCGGCAGGGATCGCCCTTGAACGCCTCAACCTTGACGACATCGGCACCCCATTCGCCGAGGATGCGGCCCGTGGTCGGGGTCGCAAGGAAGGTGGTGAGGTCAACGACTTTAAGACCCTTGAGTGGTTGCATGCTTTCCTCCTTGTTGAAATATGCAATATCCGGTTTCCCGGTTCTATGGTCCGGGAGCTCCGGACGCATTTCGTGGCGATTTCGCAAAAAAGAAAAGGGGGCCATCCACCTAAGGCAGACGACCCTCCTTTCATGAGTGAATTTGTTCTTGTGCGATCGACGCCTTCAAAAGGGTGATTACAGCTGGTACTCGACCTTGCCGCCGAACTTCTGGCAGTTGCGGGCAATGGTGATGCGCTGAACGTTGGGAGCACCCTCTTCGAGCCACATGGCGCGAGCGTCGCGGTAGAGGCGCTCGGTCGGGCCGTAGGGGCTGTCCTCGAAGTAGCCGTCGCCACCGAAGATCTCCAGCATGCCGTCGGAGACGATACGGGTGGAGTAGATGGAGAACAGCTTGCACATAGCGGCCTTCTCCTCGATGTACTTGCCGTTAGGATCGGCGTCGTACTCGCGGCCGAAGTCGTAAACCATGCAACGCAGAGCATGGGTGTACATCTGCATCTCAGCGATCTCGCGCTTGATCATCTGACGGGAAGCGATCGGCTTGCCGAAGGTGATGCGGTCGTTAGCGCGGGCGAGAGACATCTCGAGCATACGCTGGCACATACCGAGGTTAGAAGCAGCGATGTGAGCACGGGAAACAGACAGGGAGTGGATAGCGATCTCCATGCCCTGGCCCTCTTTGCCGAGCAGGTACTTCTTGTCAAGCTTCATGTTGGTGAACTTGAGGCCGGTGTGAGCAGCACCGCGAGCGCCCATCATGTGGGGCATCGGGGTAACTTCGTAGCCCGGGGTGTCAACGGGGACGAAGAAAGCGGAGAGACGCTCGTCGCCCTGCTTGGTGGGATCGGTCACAGCGATGACGTAAGCGAATTCGCAGCAGTCGGTGTGAGAGATGAGCCACTTCTCGCCGTTGAGGATGTAGTCGCCATTCTCGTCCTTTTCAGCGGTGGTGTGGATGTCAGCACCGGTGCCGCCGGACTGCTCGGTCAGAGCAAAGCAGGTGAAGATGGTCTTGTCCTGGAACTTGTCCATGTACTGGGCCTTGAGCTCGTCCGAACCGTAGTCGTCGAGGATGCGCCAGTTCAGGTCAGCAGCATAGTGCAGGTGCATACGCATGCCGCCAGGACCACGGGAGAACTGCTCCTGAACGCGCAGGATGTCGAGCTCCGAAAGATCCCATCCACCGTACTCAGCGGGGAGAGCGAAACGATACAGGTCGTTTTCCTTGGCCAGCTCGTAGAACTTCTCGGGGAAGACGTTCGTCACCTCGATCTCGGGCTGCATCTCCTCGAACGGACCCTCTGCGAGCTCCTTGATTTGCTCGAGATATGCGTCGAACTGCTCCTTGGACAATTTGCTCATGTGAACCCTCCTTAAGGTTACCTAAGCGCTTACCTTGAACTTCGGCTCCAGTGCTTTTGCTCTCTCGCCTCCGTTCAGCTTGTGCTCATATTGTGCACCGCTCATGGGGAAAAATCTAATTAATAGAAATACCAAAACTGTTTTGAATTCATAAGTCTCGCCTATACATAGGTGTCAAAATGGGTGCTTTTATGTGTGAACATAAGGAAATACCGTCTAAAACAGGGGATAAATATCCGAAAAAGAGAGGTAGAAATACCCACAGAATAGCGAAACTGTTGGTTAACGTTTTTTAAATCATAAGCGGAACTAAGGTAATTGATAGTAATAGCTTATCGAAGTTGGAAGTTTCGTTGCTTGACAGATGCAAAAGTCGTGATACGCGTGCGCTCGTTCAATTAAATGGGAAGAATGAACGTTCATGATTTTGCCGTGAATGAGCCTTGCGTACCCGCAGGTGACTGTGATATAAAAAGACCACGCACTCGGGCGTAGCCCTCGTGCATTACAACTTTTTCGTCATTGTGAGAAAGTGGGGCCTGGTCCCGCTTTCTTTTTTGTATAGGGGAGTTTCGCCCTTGCGCGAAACCGTTCGAAAGGAGGCATCGATGCTCACCGCCAAAGAGAAGAGCCTGCTTGCGGCTTTGGAGCCGCGTGCGGCGTCTGAAGGCGTCGAGGTTGTGACCGTCGAAATCGTCGGCAGCCGCAAAGCCCCCACGATTCGCGTGTATCTCGATACCGCAAAGGGCATTTCGTTCGATGAGATCACGGCCGCCCAAGTGTGGGTGAACGAGATCATGGACGAGATCGACCCGTTTCCGGGCGCATATACCTTAGAGGTCAGCTCACCCGGCATCGACCGTCCGCTGCGCACGCCCGAGCACTTTGAGCGTTTTGCCGGCGATGAAGCCTACGTGGTCACGAATGGCCCCATTGAAGGCCGAAGCCGTTTTACGGGCACGCTCGCGGGCTTTAACGCCGAAACCGATTGCGTGCTGCTCGATGTCGATGGCGCGCGCTGTGACATTCCGCTCGCCGACATCAAGAAGGCGCATGTGAAAGGCGTCGTCGAATTCCGTTAATCGAACCTTTCTTTATATAAAGGAAAGGTTGCCTACCATACGAATTTGCACCGAGAGGGCGCATATGCGCCTTATTGAGAAGAGGAAGGAAGACAATGGCATCCCAGCTTATGGAGGCCCTGCAGGCCTTGGCGCACGAGAAGAAGATCGACGAGTTCTATCTTATCGAGCGTCTTGAGGCGTCGCTTGCCAAGAGCTACCAGAACATTCTTGACCTTGAGTGGGACGCTCGCGTCACCATCGACCGCACCACGGGCAAGATCTATGTCTACGAGCTCGTTCCGGTTGGCGAGCCTGACGAGGAGACCGGTGAATACGCCGAGTTTGAAGAGCGCGACGTTACTCCCGAAGGCGTGAGCCGCATCGCCGCTCAGAATGCAAAGGGCGTTATCGCCGCCATGGTTCGCGAAGCGGGCCGTCAGAGCATCTACGAAGAGTTCAGCGACCGCGTGGGCGACATCGTGACTGCCACCGTGCTTCAGGCGACGCCCGACTTCACCATCGTGAAGATTCGCGATGGCGTTGAGGCCGAACTTCCGCATTACGACCAGAAGCGCAACCCCAACGAGCGCAACGAGCGTCCGATGGGTGAGCACTATCGCCACAATCAGCGCATTAAGGTGCTCATCATCGATGTGCGCGACCCCAACTCGCTTGAACCGCGCACTCGTGGCGAAGCGGCCCGTCCCGCTATCGTCGTTTCTCGTACTCACCCCGACCTCATTCGTCGTCTTTTCGAACTCGAAGTGCCTGAAATTTATGACGGTATGGTCGAAATCAAATCTATCGCCCGCGAGCCCGGCGCCCGCTCTAAGGTCGCCGTCGCAAGCCGCGAGCCCAACCTCGATCCGGTTGGCGCGTGCGTTGGCCCCAAGGGCTCTCGCGTGCGCATGGTTGTCGAAGAGCTTCGCAACGAGCGCGTTGACGTCATTCAGTGGGATGAAGATCCCGCGAAGTACGTCGCTCAGGCTTTGAGCCCCGCTCGCGTGAATCGCGTCATCATCGACGAGGATAAAAACTACGCCACCGTCATCGTCCCCGACGATCAGTTGTCGCTCGCCATTGGCAAGGAAGGCCAAAACGCCCGCCTTGCTGCACGCTTGACCGGCTGGCACATCGACATTAAATCGGCAAGTTTCAACGCTTCTGCGCCCGTACATGAAGAGAATCTCTTGCTCGACGAGGAAGAGGACGTTGAAGAAGGCGAATTCTGCGCATATGTCGCTGAAGACGGTACCCCTTGCCGCAACCATGCACGTCCTGGAAGCCGTTTCTGCGGCGTCCATGCCGACTGCGAATAGCATCGCAGGAGAGGAGACTAGGAGAACCATATGGCCAGCATGAGAGTTCATGAGTTGGCGAAGGAATTCGGCATGGACAGCAAGGTGCTGCTCTCTCGCATTCAAGATCTCAAGATCGCCGCGAAGAGCCACGCAAGCGTCCTTTCCGAGGCCAACGTAGAAAAAATCCGCGAGGCGCTCGCCCCCGAGCTTGGCGCCAAGGCAGCTGCGGGCATGGATGCCGAAGCAGCCGCTAAGGCTCAGGCCGAAAAGGCTGCCGCCGACGAGAAGAAGGCCGAAGAGGAGCGCGCACGTCGTGCCGCTGTCGAGCGCGAGCGTGAGCTTCGTGCCGAGGAACGCGCTCGTCGTGAGCATAATTCCGCAGCTAAGGGCGAGGCTTCCGCTGCGGCCGCTTCCGCCAAGCAGACCAAGCGTCCGCCTGCGCCTGCGGTGAATTCGGGCCTTTCGAGCTTGGCCCGCCAGATTGAAGAGCAGAAAGCTGCTGCCGAGCATCGTCGCAAGAAGGCCGCGCAAGACGCGCGCGCCGCGAAACTCGCTGCCGAGGTCGCCAAGAAGAAGGCTGTTGCCGAAGCCTTGGCGAACCGCGGTGCGAAAAAGCCTGCCGCCAAACCCGCTGCCGAGCGTCGCCCGAAGCCCGCACCGACCGCCGCGCCGCGCAAATCTTCCTTCGACTCGCTGCTTTCGCAGATTGAGGCTGAGAAGAACCGCCTTACCGCCGAGAAGGCAGCTCGTCCGTCTCGCAACGGCAACGCCGCTTCTGGCAATAAGAAAAATGCCAAGGGCGCTGGTAAGCGTGGGGGCCACCATTTTGAGCCTGACGTTCCTGAGCTTTCCAACAATGGCGAAGATCGTTACGCCCAAATGGCCGTTCAGGCCGAGAAGATGCAGCGCGACAAGGTGCTCGCCGAGGCGCGTGCCGCCGTTGCTGCCGCATCGAATAACGAGGGCGAAGGCCGTCGTAAGAAGCGTAAGGAAAAGCGCGAGGCCGCTCAGCGTGAGCGCATTGCCCAGGAGGCAATGGAGCGTGGCATCGATCCCAGCCTGATGCTCGATGAAAATGTCGTCGAGGTCATGCAGGGTTCCACCGTGGGCGAATTCGCCGACTTGCTCGGCGTACCCTCGGGCGACGTGATCAAGCGCCTGTTCCTGCTCGGCCAGGCCCTTACCGTCACCCAGACCATGAGCGACGAGCTTATCGAGCTCATCGCTGACGATATGGGCCGCAAGGTGCGCATCGTGTCTCCTGAAGAGGAATTCGCCGTCGTGTACAACGACAAGGAAGAAGACCTCAAACCTCGTCCCCCCGTGGTTACCGTTATGGGTCACGTCGACCACGGCAAAACGTCGTTGCTCGACGCCATTCGCCACACCGGCGTCGCGTCGGGTGAGGCTGGCGGCATTACGCAGCATATCGGTGCTTCGGTCGTTAACATCAATGGTCGCCAGATTACCTTCATCGACACCCCGGGCCATGAGGCATTTACCGCCATGCGTGCTCGCGGCGCCCAGGTAACCGATGTCATCGTTTTGGTGGTTGCTGCCGACGACGGCGTTATGCCCCAGACCATTGAGGCCATCAACCACGCTAAGGCTGCAAATGTGCCTATCGTGGTTGCCGTGAATAAAATCGACAAACCTGGCGCGCAGCCCGACCGCGTGCGCCAAGAGCTCGTCGAGTATGGAGTCATCCCCGAAGAGTGGGGCGGTTCCAACATGTTCGTGAACGTTTCCGCGAAGCAGAAGCTCGGCATCGACGACCTGCTCGAGACCATCATCCTTCAGGCTGATGTGCTTGAACTTAAGGCTAACCCCGACGCTTTGGCTTCCGGCTTCGTTATCGAAGCGAACCTCGACAAGGGTCGCGGCCCGGTTGCTACCGTGCTCGTGCAGCGCGGTACGCTCAAGCCTGGCGATTCCGTTGTCGCTGGCGAGAGCTACGGTCGTGTTCGCGCGCTTATCGACCCGCACGGCAATCATGCCAAGCAGGCCACGCCTTCCGATCCTGTCGAGATCTTGGGCCTGTCGAGCGTTCCTACCGCGGGCGACGAGTTCCGCGTATTCGAAGATGAGCGCGATGCTCGCAAGCTCGCTGAAGAGCGTGCAATGCGTGCTCGCCTGAAGGAGCAGCAGACCAAGAGCCATATGAGCCTCGATGACCTCTTCAATCGCATCGAAGAGGGCACGACCGAGCTCAACCTGGTCGTCAAGGCCGACGTTCAGGGCTCCATCGAAGCGCTGCGCGACGCGTTTGAGAAAATGGACCAGTCCGAGGTCAAAATCCAAATCATTCACTCTGCCGTGGGTGGCGTGACCGAGACCGACGTAACGCTGGCCGCCGCGTCCGACGCAATCATCATCGGCTTCAACGTGCGTCCGACCGCAGGTGCGCGTAAGGCTGCCGAGCATGAGAAGGTCGACATTCGTCTGTATCGCGTTATCTACCAGGCGATTGAAGACATCAACGCAGCTCGTATCGGTATGCTGGCGCCTGAATTCGTCGACAAAGACACCGGTTCTGCCGAGGTCCGCGACGTGTTTCGCGTTCCGAAGGTCGGCAATATTGCCGGCTGCTACATCACCGAGGGCGAAATCTCCCGCGATGACAAGGTGCGCGTTGTTCGTGACTCCAAGGTTATCTACGAGGGCAAGATTTCCTCGCTGCGCCGCTTCAAAGACGATGTCAAGTCGGTCAAGCAGGGCTACGAGTGCGGCATTGGCGTCGACGGTTACCAAGACATCAAGGTCGGCGACGTTATCGAAGGCTATCGCACCGAAGAGGTCGAACGCACCGAGTAACTTCAAAGCTTCGGCCTGACAGCCAACGCCCATGGTCGACGCTGCACGGCAAAGAGACTGCGCATTTTGGCTCAACCTTCGGTACGTGGGCGTAAGCTCGCGTCGCCTCGGCTTAGCCTGAATTGCGCTTGTCTCGGCGCCGCTCGCTTGTCTGTACTTTGAAGCGAGTTGGCGTTTTGTCCATATTGAATTTAATGCGATGCGGTTAACGCAATGCCGGTTTTCGGCATTGCGTTTCCTGCGTTTGAACCTTCCTTACGCGGCCTTAGAAAGCGTTGCGAGAAAGGGTGATTCCACATGAAACAGAACTCTTCGAGCCGAAAGCTCAACGAACAAGCGCGCGAAGTGCTCGCGCATATTCTGTTGTTCGAGGTAAGCGACCCGCGCCTCGACATGGTTACTATCACGGGCTGCGAAGTGAGCTTCGACCGCAGCATGTGCAACGTGTACTACACCGTTGATCCGAGCCGTTATGAAGACGCCGCCGCAGGCTTCGCCGCCGCTTATGGCCGCATTCGTTCGCTCATGGGGCGCGCCTTGCATTGGCGAGTGACTCCTGAGCTGCGTTTTATGCTCGACGCGAGCGTTGACGAGGCGCAGCGTATCGCTGAGGCTCTTGCGGGCGATGCTGGGCGCAACGAAGAAAGCGCGCGCAAAAATGCCGACTTCGACGATTCGGTATACCATCGCGACGGCGAAGACGACGATTTCGAAGACGAGGAGTAGCGGCATGGCAACTACTCCGCAAACCAATGTGACGCTTGCGGAATTCGCCGAAGCCCTTGATCGCTTCGAGAGTTTTGCCTTGTGCGGGCATGTGAGCCCCGATGGCGACTGCCTGGGCTCGCAACTTGCGCTCGCGCATGCCTTGCGCGCCAAGGGCAAGCGTGCGGTGTGCCTGCTTGCGCACGACGATGCCGTGGATAAGAGCTTCCTCTTCCTTCCTGGGGCGAACGAGTTGATTCCCGCGTGCGAATTCGAGAGCGACGTCGACGCGTTCATCGCAGTTGACGTGCCCAATCTTGAGCGTTTGGGCGATGCGGCTCGCGTTCATGAAAGCGCGGGCGCGCATTTCACGCTTGATCACCATGCGGTTGAAAGCTGCATGGCAGAATACAATTACGTTGACCCCGATGCACCGGCAACGGGCATGCTTGCGTGGCGCCTTATTGGCGAAATGGGAGTTGAGCGCACGTTCGAGATGGCTCAGTGCTGCTATTTGGCCCTGATGACCGATACGGGGCGCTTTCAGTTCCAGAACACCACTCCTGAAGCGTTTGCGCTTGCGGGCGAAATGGTGTCGGCTGGCGCGCGGCCCGAAGAATGCTCGCAAGAGATTTATCAGCGCCGCAGCGCCGCCTCGCTTGGCCTTGAAGGCGTCATGCTTTCGAACATGCAGGTTGCTCCGTCGGGCGAGTGGGCGCTTTCGTATGCGCGTCTCGACGATTTCGAGCGCCTGGGCGCGGTAAAGGCCGATGCCGAGCCCCTTATTGACGTGCTTCGCTCGCTCGACGGCATTCGGGTCGCCTGCATGCTGCGCGAGCAGGAAGACGTGGTGCGTGGAAGCCTTCGTGCCAAGGGCGACGGCATCGATGTGGCCGCGCTTGCGCGCGAAATAGGGGGCGGCGGCCATAAGGCGGCTGCTGGATTCACCTATAAAGGCAGCATCGATGACGCCTTGGCCGAAATACCTGTTTTGCTCGATGGGCTGTTTGCGGGCGGTGAAGGCAAGGAATGAAGCGTGGAGATTCCGGCATGTGCCTCGTCGTGGGCGTCGACAAGCCTGAGGGCAAAAGCTCGCACGACGTGGTGAATGCCTGCCGCCGCATTTTCGGCGAACGCCGCGTGGGCCACACGGGTACGCTCGATCCTTTGGCGACGGGTGCGCTTGTGGTGTGCGTTGGGCCTGCGACCAGGCTTGATGCCTATATGGTTGGGCACGACAAAACGTATGACGTGCGCATTTCGTTCGGCGCTGCCACCGATACCGACGACAAGCTCGGCGAAGTGATTCGCACGCTCGACGTTCCCGCGCAGGTGTGCGATCCCGAGTTCGCGCAGGTGATATTGAGCGGGTTTGTGGGCAAGCAGAAGCAAATGCCCCCTGCATATTCCGCAATCAAAAAAGGCGGCGTGAAGGCGTGCGACGCGGCGCGAAAAGGCAATGTGATTGCGCTTGAGCCGCGCGATATTGAGGTCTATTCGGCTGAATTGCTTGATTTGGAGCGCGATCCGCGCGCCGATAGCATTTGGTGGGATGTACGTTTCTCGGTGTCGAAGGGCACATATATTCGCGCGCTCGCTCGTGACGTGGGCGCGGCATGCGAAACGTGCGCTCATGTCGAAACGCTGCGCCGCACGCGAGCAGGCGTGCTTGATGTGGAAGACTGCCTGTCGCTCGACGCCTTGGAACGCTACGGCATCGAGGCTGCGATCGATCCAGTCTTCCTTCTCGAAAGCCGTATGGCGTTTCTGGACGATGATGCGTATGCCGATGTGTGCAATGGCAAGCCGCTTCGCGCGTCGGAGCTTTCCGTATATGAAGCGCCGCATCGTTTCGATGCCGACGATTGCGGTCCGCGGCGATGCGCCGTGCCTGCGACGAGTCCGCTTCACGATGGCGAGCTCGTGTGCTTGGTGTATGGCAACGATTTGAAGGCACTCTACGCCTTCGACGCGAAAACTGGTAAGGTTTCGCCTAAGTGTGTGTTCTCGCAAGGAGTTACGCGTGGCAAAAGTCTATAAGGTCGACGAAACATTCGACCACACATTGTTTATTGGCGCTTCGTGCGCGTTCGGCGTGTTCGACGGTGTGCATCGGGGTCATAGGTTCCTTATCGACCAGGCGAAGCGCACCGCTGCAGAAAGCGGCGGCAAGTCGATCGCCCTCACTTTCGACATCGACCCCGATGAGCGTTTTCATGCTGATCGCCTGAAGAAACTCATGACCAACGAGCAGCGTGTGAAAGCACTTGCCGATACAGGAGTCGACTGTGTCGTGGTTTTACCGTTCACCCCGGCATTTTCCGCCCAGTCGCCTATGGCTTTCATGGATGCGACGTTCGGTGGATGCGCACCGTATGCGATGCACGTGGGCACCGATTTCCGTTTTGGCGCGAAAGCGGCAGGTACTGTTTCCGAGTTGCATGAGTGGGGCGATTCGCGTGGAACGCGTATTTGCTCGCATGATCTGGAAAGCTTCGATGGGCGTCCCATCACCGCTACGCGCATCCGCCTTCTTTTGGGCGATTGCAAGGTTGCGGCGGCGATTGAGCTTTTGGGCCACCCGTATACGTTCGAAGGCGTGGTGCAGCAGGGCCGCGGCCAAGGCAACGATATGGGCTTTGCTACGGCGAATTTGCAGCTGCCCGCGATGATGCAGGTGCTCGGCGAGGCCGTATACGCTGCTTATGTCACTGTCGACGGCGTGCGGTATAAATCGGCGATGAGCGTGGGGGTTGCGCCTACGTTTGCCGACGCGACCGCGACGTGCGAAGCGCATATCCTCGATTTCGACGGAAAAATCTACGGCGATACGATCAAAGTTGAACCGGTTGAATTCCTCCGTCCGATGATTAAGTTCGACTCGGTCGATGAGCTCATTGCGACCGTCAAGGGCAATATTGAATGGGTGAGGGAAAACCTCTAGGCGCATGCGCGTCATGGACGATTGCCTTTGGACCTGTTTTCGCGGCTGCTGGGCGGGAGCCTGGCGCTGGCCCGACCGAAGTGCCCGCGAGGCTACCGCTCGCTTTCGGCTCGCTTTGCGCCTCGCTCCGGTTTCCCGTTTTGAAAGATTTGAGAAACCGAGCACATCCGTTGGGCCAGCGCCAGGCTGTTCAGCTCGTGCGGAATCTATCGAATCAAGGGATTCGCTCCGCAAGCGGTGCTTCTTGTTGACCGGCAAGCGGCGAGGTGGAAAGGAAATGCTTTGGCAGGAATTCCGGAAGATGATATTCGCCGCGTGCGCGAGGCGAGCGATCTGGTCTCCATTGCGGGGGAGCGGGTCGTTCTGCGTCAGCGTGGCCGCGATTTCTGGGGTTGCTGCCCGTTCCATAACGAGAAATCCCCCTCGTTCAAAATCGATCCGTCGACGCAGTTGTGGCATTGCTTCGGTTGCGGCGAAGGCGGAGACGTTTTCAGCTTCGTGATGAAGCTCGACGATATCGGCTTTGTCGATGCCGTGCGCGAGCTTGCGCGCCGTGCGGGCATTCAAATTACCGAAGCGCCTGGCGCCGCTATGAACCGTGGCAAGAAAGCACGCTTAAAAGAGGTGTGCAACGCCTCTGCCGAATTCTTCCACACCCAGCTTATGCGCGGGCGTGGCCCGAAGGTCGACGAGGCCCGCTCCTATTTGGCGGGGCGTGATTTGGGCGGAGAGGTGCCGAAGAAGTGGCAGCTCGGTTTTGCGCCAGGGTCGGGCTCTCTCGTCGCATATCTCAGCTCGAAGGGCTTCAAGGCGAAGGAAATGATCGAGGCCAACGTGGCCGTCGAGGGGCGAGGAGGCGGCGCCCGCGATCGCTTCTTTGATCGCATTATGTTTCCCATTCGCGATGTCGATGGCGATGTGATCGCGTTCGGCGGACGCGTGGTGGGCAAGGGCGAGCCGAAGTACCTCAATTCGCAGGAAACTCCCATCTTCCACAAATCGGAAGTGCTTTTTGGCCTTGATAAGGCCAAGGCGGCTATGGCGTCGACCGGCGTTGCCATTATCTGCGAAGGCTATACCGATGTCATCATGATGCATGAGGCCGGCGTGACCAACGTGGTCGCTACGTTGGGTACCGCGCTTACCGTGCAGCATATTCGCGTGCTGTCGCGGCATGCCAAGCACAAGATCGTGTATTTGTTTGACGGCGACGAGGCTGGCCAGCGCGCAGCCGATCGCGCGGCGCGATTCATTGACGAAAGCATGCTCCCCGAAGCGGGCCGCAAGCAGGTTGACTTGTGCGCCGTCACGCTTCCCGATAACCTCGACCCGGCCGATTTCGTGGTGCAACGTGGGGGCGAAGCCATTCAGGAGCTCATCGATAACGCGGTGCCGCTTCTTCGTTACGCGATCGATCGCAAGCTTCGCGGCCGTAATCTCGTTGATTTCGGCGAAAAAGGCAGGGCACTCACCGAAGTGCTCGAACTTTTGGCGCCCATCAAACATTCGGTGCTCGCGCAGGAGTACGCGGGCTATATCGCCGATTGCTTGCAGCTCGATGTGAATGCGGTGGTCGAAAAGCTTGCCTCGACGCGCGAGACCCGTCAATTCGAGCCTTCGCAGGCATCGGCTGGTGCAGCGGCGCCCGCGCCTCGCACGCCCAAAGTCGCATTGCCTCCGCGCGAGAAGGAGCGCCTGCGCATCGAGCGCGATTTCCTGTCGCTGTGCGCAAGCGAGCCTTCGATCGGTTTGGCATATGCGGGCGCGTTGGCGCAAACGGTGTGGCATCGCGACATTCACGGTCAAATCGCTACGCAACTGCTCGACGTGCTTGCTGAAGACGCTACGGCGCCTGCGGCGGAAATCGTGCGTCGACTCGAGGAGTCTATTCCTGGGGCGGCATCGGTTATTTCCGGTTCAAGCACGCACGACGATCGCGAGCCGGGCGAGCTCGCGCGCTTTTTCTCCGAAGAGCTCGCGATTCGCGATATGGAAGACCTCATTCGCGAGATGAACGCGCAACTCAAGCGCCCGCAAGATATGTCGGCCGACGACTACAATCTCGTGTTCGAGAGCGTGGTGGCTATGCAGAAGGAACTTGCTGCGGCGAAGCTCGCGCATAAGCCGTTCGGAATCGAATAGCGACCCGAAGAGTCTCATTTTGCGGAAATCATGCGGTGAATCCCGCACAAACATAGGGAAAAGTGATAAGCTAATGTGCTGTATCTTTAGGGCTCCTATGCCCTTTTCACGGCGAAAGGATAGCATCTGTGTCTGCTGCCAAAACTAATGCGACCGTAGAGAAGAATAAAACCAAGAAACCCGTCGACGACGTCGCGCTTCCCGCTGACGATGTCATCGAAGATGAAAAAGACGAATCGCTCGAAGACGAGGATTTGCTTGAAGGCATCCCCGAGGAAGAGCTGAAAGCCGTTGAGTCGAGCGCTGTTGCCGCTCTGCCCAAGGTGAACTCCACCCGCGCTCGTGCACGCGCCCGCCGTCGTTCCACCGATGCCTCGGTTACCATGCTCACGGGCGACCCGGTGCGTATGTACCTTAAAGAAATCGGCAAGGTTCCGCTGCTGACCGCCGCGGAAGAAATCGACCTCGCCATGAAAATCGAGGCTGGCGTTGCCGCCACCGCCGAGCTCGAGAAGGCTGAAGAAGAGGGCATTGAACTTGAGCGTCGCGAGAAGCGCCGCCTGTCCCGCGTTGAGCAGGTAGGCCTCGATGCCAAGCAGCAGCTTATTGAAGCTAACCTGCGTCTCGTCGTTTCTATCGCGAAGCGTTACGTGGGCCGCGGCATGCTGTTCCTCGACCTTATCCAGGAAGGCAACCTGGGCCTTATTCGCGCCGTCGAGAAGTTTGACTACACGAAGGGCTTCAAGTTCTCCACGTATGCCACGTGGTGGATTCGCCAGGCTATTACGCGTGCTATCGCCGACCAGGCGCGTACCATTCGTATTCCCGTGCACATGGTCGAAACCATCAACAAGCTCGTGCGCATTCAGCGCCAGCTGCTCCAAGAGCTCGGGCGCGACCCTTCGCCGGAAGAAATTGGCGAGAAAATGGGTCTGACCGCCGAACGCGTGCGCGAAATCCAGAAAATCAGCCAGGAGCCGGTTTCTCTCGAGACGCCTATCGGCGAAGAGGAAGACTCTCAGCTGGGCGATTTCATTGAAGACGACGCGGCTATCGTGCCTCCTGACGCTGCGAGTTTCTCGATGCTCCAAGAGCAGCTTTCCAAGGTGCTTGACGGTTTGGCCGAACGTGAGCGCAAGGTTATTAGCCTGCGCTTCGGCTTGGAAGATGGCCACCCGCATACGCTCGAGGAAGTGGGCCGCGAATTTGGCGTTACCCGCGAGCGTATTCGCCAAATCGAGAGCAAAACGCTTGCAAAGCTGCGCCATCCGAGCCGCTCTTCCAAGTTGAAGGATTATCTGGAAGATTAGTCGTTGCATATTGCGTCGCGCCCAATGCTTCTTTTCGTCATTGGGTGTGATGCTTTCAATGTGCCGTTAGAATGCGACGCCGCTCAAGAGTGTTTTACGCTACAATAAGCGGGCTGCATGTGCGGCATATACAGAAGGGCCTGTAGCTCAACGGTGGAGCAGGGGACTCATAATCCTTTGGTTCTCGGTTCGAATCCGGGCGGGCCCACCACAAAACACCTGGTCGGAAGTCATTTTTGACTTCCGACTTTTTTGTTTTCAGACCCAAGAATCGGCCCATGGTGTGGGGCCTAGGCCCGAGGCCCCACACTAGCGCATGAGCGGGGCGGCGCCATGGCAGGTGATGGCGCCGAGCAGCGCCGCCGCTTCTTGCGGGTCGACGCGTTTGCCGCGACGCACCCATTCGCGGTAAAAGTCCAGCGCCGTGGTGCGGATAAAGTTCAGCACCAGCTCCTCAGCGTCGGCGTCCATCCATGCAAAAGGGTCCTGCCCAGCGGACTTATAGCGCATCATCTGCTCACGATAGATATGGTTGCCAAAGTCGTAGGGTCCGGGCGAACAGATAAGCTTCTCAATGGTAGGAGTTTGCTCGACAAGGAACAAAAAGAAACGCTGCGCATGGCCGTCAAGGTCTTTTGGCTGGTCGGCAGTGGTTTCGTAATTATCGAAAAAGTCGTTCATAACTTCATTCATCACGCTGTCGTACAGCGTTTCGATAGATTCGAAGTGCAGATAGAACGTCTTGCGGTTGATGCCGGCGCGCTCGGTTAAATCCTTCACCGTGATTCTCGCCACGCCCACTTCGCCCACCATATCCATGAACGCATCGCGTATGAGTTTGCGCGTGCGCATGACGCGCAAATCTGTTTTGCTTTCGGCCATGATCCCCCCGTACCTTGGCTGCGCCTATGTGTTTCGCCACGGAAAAATGCACGTGTGGCGAAATCCCCTTCGTTCGAAATGTGTCGATTATACCCCGATTTCTTGCGTTCGTTGCCTAAGCACCATATCGCGAAGCTGGGCAGTGAACGAGGTTTCCATACCCTCCATAATACAGGTGCGAAACGGGTCCGGTATAAATCGGGCATCGCAATTATATCCCTTTTACCTGGGAAAACGGGATATACGGAACGAAGGAGAGGATATGGAAGGTAGCAAAAGGATGCGTGCGGTGCTTGATCGTCGTAGCTTCCTCAGGCTAGGTGCTGCCGGCGGCGCACTTGCTGCTGTGGGCAGTATGGCCACCACGCAGGGCTGGCTGGCACCTGCGCAGGCAACAGCGGCGCCTGAAGAGCACACGGCGTTCACGTACCACAACGAGCATTGCCTGTGTAACTGCATGTTGCAGTGCACGGTGCGTGACGGACGCCTGGTCATGGTGCAACCGCGCCCGAATAGTGACAAGCGTTTCCAAAACGTGTGCCTTAAGGGCATTTCCGAGATCGAGCACATCTATGGCGAAGCGCGCATTCAATCGCCTATGCGTCGCGTGGGGGAACGCGGCAGCGGTCAGTTCGAGGTAATCAGCTGGGACGAGGCGTTTAAAATCATCGCCGAGAAATTCCAGGCCACCATCGACAAGTACGGTTCGCAGGCGTTGTGGATTCAATACTCCACGGAGGCTTCGCAGCGCTTCAGTCCGCTACTAGCTTCCATTTTGGGTGCGCAAGCTGGCGGTTTGAACGGCTACGACATGGGCCAGGGCAACGGTCAGGGTCAAGCGTTCGGCTGGTCGGGCATGTTCGCGCTCAACACCATATGGGAGTGGAAGCAGGCTAATGTGGTGCTTATGACCAACTGCAACATGCTGGAAACGGGCATGATGTGGTCGCGCGCTTTCCTTGATGCTCAGGCTGCTGGCACGAAGATCATCGTACTCGATCCGCGTTTCACGGCAACGGCAAGCAAGGCAGACCAGTGGGTTGGGCTGCGCGCGGGTACCGACCCGGCGTTTTTCCTGGGAATGGTGAAGTACCTGCTGGACAACGACTTGTGCGATCGCGAGCACATGCTGGCGCACACGTCGTTCCCCTTCCTTGTGAACGCGAACACCGGTGAGGTGCTCGGCGAGATGCACGATACAGTGGATAAGGAAACTGGCGAGCCAAAGCAGGTGAAAGCCCCGTATGTGTGGGACAGCGCAACGGGTGCGGCTGTGCTGCATGATACGCCGGGCGCGCAGCCTGCGCTCGAAGGCACCTTCACGGTGGACGGTGTGCAATATATCACCGAGTATGACTTGCTCAAGCAGCAGATGGCCGACTACACGCTCGACTGGGCCGAGGGCGTTACCGGTGTGCCGGCCGATACTATCGCCCAGGTGGCGCGCGAGTATGCAAAGGGTCCGTCTATCATCTGCAATGGCGTGGGCGGTATCGATAAATTCTCCAACAACGACATCGCCGGCCACTGCTATGCGCTTATCGCCTCGCTAACCGGCAACTATGGCAAGCGCGGTACCGGTTGTGGTATCTACCACTACCACACTGTCCTGTCCGGGGCCAAGTTGGGCGCCTGGAAGCTGCCTGAGAACAGCAAGCCCACGCCTAGCAAAAAAGGCTTCTACGACATTGTGAACACCGACGACGTGCACGCGGCCATGTTCTTCGGCGATATTCCCACGCAGAAGGCGGCGAACTGGGCAAACACGCAGCGTTGGTTGGATTCGCTTGACTTCGTGTGCGTGGCAGACATCTATCACAGCTCGGTTGTTGACTACGTTGACCTGGTGCTTCCCGTGTGCAGCAAGTTCGAGTGCGCCGACAGCGTGGGCGGCGTGAAGAACGCCAACGGCTACATTCTGGAGAACCAGAAGGTGCTTGACCCGTTGTTCGATTCCAAATCCGACTTCTACATTGAGAAGGGCATTGCCGAAGCCATGGGGCTGGGCGATTTATATCCGGAGAATGGTGAAGAATATGCTCGCGCTATCTTGACCACGGACGACCCGTCGTGTGAAGGTATCACACTTGAAGCGCTGAACAGGGAAAACGGTGCCTGTAAGCTGGTGCTGGATTGGGACGATACCGTCGGCGAGGAAGTGGGCATGACCTACGCAACGCCTTCGACCAAGCAGGAGCCGTACTACGAGAACATGCTGGCGTGGGGCCAGGCGTTCCCGCAGTGGGAGCGTCCTAACGAGGCGTACCCGGAAAACCCGCTGCGCGAAAAATACCCGCTGCAGTTCAGCCAAGCTCGTTCGCGCTTCCGCGTGCATTCTGCCTATTCGGGTGCGAAGTGGATCCAGCAGCTGTTCGAGCCGCATATCGAGCTGAACCCGTCCGATGCCGCTGCGCGTGGCCTTGTCGATGGCGACGAGGTTGAGGTGTACAACGATCGCGGTTCGTTCCGCACGAAGCTGCGCCTGAACAACGCCGTGCAGCCTGAAAGCGCGTTTATGGCCGAAAGCACGTACCGTCAGTATCTTGAGGGGACGCTGATGCAAAGCGTATCCAACGATACGATGAACCCGCGCGGTTACGACATGATGTTCGGTCCCATGATTCCGTATAACGACACGCTCATTGAGATTAAAAAGGCAGGTGAATAGCCCATGACGAAACTGGCTATCGGAATAGACCTGCACCGCTGTATCGGGTGCAACACGTGCTCGATCGCTTGCAAGATGCAGAACAACGTCCCTGACGGCATGCTGTGGAACCGCGTGCTTACCGAGGGCGTGGAGATGTTCGACGACGCTGTTGGCGTGTACCCCAACCTTTCGCGTACGTATCTGCCGGTTGCTTGCCAGCACTGTGAGAATCCTGCATGCATGAAGGTGTGCCCGACCGGCGCCACATACAAAGATGAGCAGGGTCGCGTGGAGATTGATTACGACCGCTGCATTGGCTGTCGTATGTGCATGGGCGCCTGTCCGTATAACGCCCGCGTGTTCAACTGGAACGAGCCTGTGCGCGCGACAGGTTTCCACTATGGCGATGCCGGCGTGCCGGTTCGCCCACGCGGCGTGGCCGAGAAATGCAGCCTGTGCAAGGAGCGTACCGATCGCGGCGACGAGCCTATGTGCGTGCATTGCTGCCCGGGTGATGCTCGCGTGTTCGGCGACCTGGATGATCCGGATTCGGCAGTGTCGAGGCTTTGGCGTCGTGGCGGTCATGTGCTGCTCGAGGAAAAGGGCACGCGTCCGCAAATGTTTTACGTGAACTAGGGGGTTGATGGATGGATAAGCGAAAAGCCCTGTTCAGCGGGCGAACTATGGTGGTTGTTGTCGTGTTGGCGGCGGTGGTTTTAGCCGCGGTGGGCTGCTGGGTTGCCCAGCAGATGTACGGCCTGGGTATCACGGGCATGAACAACTCCAACTCATGGGGCCTGTACATCATGGCGTTCATGTTCTTCGTCGGCCTGTCGGCTGGCGGTCTGATTGTGGCAAGCTCGGCGCACGTGTTCGGCATAGAGTCATTTAAGCGCGTGTCGGTGCCGGCGGTCATCACGTCCATCGTATGCATCTGCTGTGCTGGCGCGTTCGTGCTCATCGACCTTGGCGGCGTGGCACGTGTGTGGCGCATGTTCGTGGGGTTGAACTTCATCAGTCCGCTTGCGTGGGACATGATCGTTATCACGTGCTACCTGGTCATCAACGTGCTTGACCTGGTGTGGTTGGTGCGCGGCGACGAGCGTAAGGTGGCAGTGCTCTCTCGTGTGGCGCTGCCGGTTGCCATCCTGGTGCACAGCGTGACGGCATGGATTTTCGGCCTGCAGATTGCCAAGGCGTGGTACTCGGCAATCATGGCTCCCATTTTTGTGGCATCGGCCTGCGATTCGGGTCTGGCATTGCTGCTTATCTGCCTTTTGGCGCTTGACCGTGCGAAGTTGTTCAAGTTCGATCGCGATTTGATGAAGTCGCTGGCGGGGTTGCTTGCGGTGTTCGTGGCGGTGGACGCGTTCTTCATCGCCTGCGAGTGTTTGACCATGGGCTACCCGGGTGCGGGCGAGGCCGAGGCGCTGGCTATCATGGCCACCGGCAAGACGGCGCCGTTCTTCTGGTTTGAGATTATCGGTGGCTTGGCTGTGCCGTTTTTGGTACTCGTGTTCGCTCGGAATCGCGAAAAACCGGCGTGTGTGGTGCTGGCGAGTGCGCTGATAGTGCTTGGTGTGTTCTGCAAGCGTGCGTGGCTGTTGCTCACCAGCTTCACCGTGCCGAACGTCTATGGCGGCAACGGCATTACGTTGGGTACGGCTGCCGCTCAGGTAGGCGATGCCGGCGACGTGTGGACTACGCTGGGCGTGTATGCGCCTACGCTGCCGGAGGTCGTAGTGTTTGCGGGCGTGGTGTGCGCGGGTGCGCTGGCGTACATGATCCTATCGAAGTGCGTGCTGCCAAAATGCGGTGGTGAACAATAGCTATGGCGTGTAGGAGTCGGTTGCAATTAGTGACCGGCTCCCTTTTTTCGTGAGAGGTAGCGGATTGCTGATGGTGGATAGGGAAACGTTTGTGCAGGTGGCGCCCTGGCTGGCGATTGCCGGCAACGCGCTTTTAACGCCGCCCTTGCAGGCAGGTGTGCAGAGTGCGGCTATATTTGATGCTTGCCTATGGGAAGAGCTTGCGGCGTGCGAAGACGCCGAGGTGGCGAATGCAGCAGATAAGCTGGTGAAGTATCTTGACGGGCGCGAAGAGACGGCGGCCGCATCGCGGGAAGCGCAAACCGGTGTTTGCACTTTAGACGCCAGGGATGGCGCGAGTAATCTTGATGATCGAGTGCAACGCGCATCGGTGGAGTTCGCGCATCTGTTCGTGGGGCCGCCGAAACCGGCTGTTGCCCCGTGGGAGACGTTTTACCGCAAGCAGGGTTGTGCCGTCGGGTTCGGCGAGGCGACTCATCAGATGCGCACGGCCTTGCGCGACAACGGTTTGGAGTTGGCGCAGGCGGGTAGGCAGTACGAGGACCATATGGGCATCGAGCTTCTGCTGGCAAGCGAATTATGCCGCCGAGCAGGTGAAGGCGAGGATTGGGGCGCAGATGCAGGGTGCGTTCCTTCTGCTGCGAGCGAAGGCGCGAATGCGAATACGCAAAACGCCCTGAGCGCGGCGCAGCATGCTGTCGACTTCGTGCGCACCCGCCCGCTTTCCTGGATGCCAGCCTTGCGCGAAGCGGTAGAACGTGAATCCCCCAACGGTTTTTACGCACCTCTGTTGCAGCTAACCCAAGCGTTGTTGGAACTGGTTGCGTAAGGAGGGGATATGTCGTCAGCGGCAACATAGCTGATAGTGTTTGAGGTTTGCGCTCTACTGCCCGTTCAAGACGATGCTCGCTAATTCACAGGGACATGCGGGCGCCATAGGGGTGGCTTGCGCGAGTTGAGAGGACCTGCTATGGAGATATCGCACGAGGCGAGGGAAGCCGTGGTTTAGGGCTAATGCCGGGAATTGTCAATAGGGATTGCTGGTTTGCGATGGGCAAATCATGGGTAAATAATTAATTGCCGGGAGCGTATGCCCCCGGCTTTTTCGTTTAGAAGCCCAAGTCTTCTGCGATGAGAATGACTTTAATACGGCCGGCGTGGCGGCTATGGCGCGTGATGACGGTGTTGCAGCACATGCAGCCCGGCTCGTGGCACATGCCGCATATTCCCACCGTTTCGCAGGGCGTGCCTGTGTGCAGGCGGGCGGCATTCGGCGGGCACGCCATGGTGCGTACGCGTTTGAGGCCCTCATCAACGTCTTTGACGATTTTATTCATGCCAACGAGCACAATAACGTGCTTCGGGCCAAACGAGAGGCATGCCACGCGGTTGGAGTTGCCGTCGATGTTCACGAGCTCGCCTTTGAGCGTAAGCGCATTGGCGCTCATGAAGAAGAAATCGGAATCGAAGTGCTGCAGATAGACGGCTCGCTGCTCTTCGGGCGTGGTTGCTTTCGCGCGGTCGAGCATGGTGTAGGCGCCTGCTTCGAGCATTTCCTTCACGCCGGTTTCCTTGAAGGTCTCGGTGCCGCCCCACGCGATGCTCGAGCCCTCAGGCACAAGGGACTTTACTAGTTCGCGCGCGTCGGCGGACGTTTCGCAGAAGTAGCCCTCCATTCCAGCTCGCTCAAGATTTTTGATAATCGTTTTCGACGTGGTGGCAAAGGCGTCTTTGCGAGGATCGGCCATGATTCCCCCTTGGTTTCGGTAACGAATGCATCATGTGCATTGTCGCACGTTTTTCTGGTACAAAATATCATTCTCTCATTTTTCCAGGTCATAGGGAAAAGAAGGCGCATTTGCCATGCATCTTCGAAAAAAGTTGAAAATAACGCTTGCGCCGAAGAGGGAAAGTGCGTAATATACATTCTCGCGCTGCGGCGCACGAAAGAAATGGGCGTTTGGCTCAGGGGGAGAGCGCTTCCTTCACACGGAAGAGGTCATAAGTTCAAATCTTATAACGCCCACCATTTCATTCCTCGGTAGCTCAACGGCAGAGCACTCGGCTGTTAACCGATAGGTTGTAGGTTCGAATCCTACCCGGGGAGCCATCCAGAACTTCGGGCTCGCACATGCGAGCTCTTTTTGTATCTTGCTCAGTTCTGCAACATTTTCGCCTAGTCTATCGTGTGCAACATATGGCGCATTCGTCGAAGCCTCCCGCAAAGAATCGCTTGGAGCATTTTCGCTGCTATACTTTTGACTTACGACTTCGTAACAGTCGTGCTGTGTTCGATTCAAAGAAGGGTGACTGCCGTGGAAGGCAAGCACGCATCTCAAAATAAGCAACAAAAACCGCATCGCTCGGAAGCATTCCCTCAGCTTGATAAGGCAGAAACCGTCGCGCATGCGACGAAGCCTTCTATGCCGTCCGATTTCGATTTGGGCTCAACGGGCGGCAGCGTTAATCCGGTTCAGATGAACGGCCGCGGCCCCCATCGTTTTAGCGCGGCTCCCAATGCGGCTTATCCGGGCGGCAAGGTTCCGGGTGGAACTGCTGGCTCCCGGAAGTTTGCTGAAGGGCGCAGGCGCAACCCTGTCGCAATTGCTGCGCTGGTCGTTGTGGCGCTTCTGCTTGTCGTATATGTCGCGGGCGCCGTTATATTCATGGGCCGCTTCTACCCGAATACCACGCTGGGCAATTTCGATTTGTCCATGAAGCCGTTCGATCAAGCTGTCGACGAACTCGAATCGGCCGAGAAATCCTATGCGCTTTCGATTTCGGGCGAGGGCTTTTCCACGAACATCACCGCAAAGCAGGGTGGCATTCAGCTCGATTCCGACAAGGTGATTGCCGCTGCGAAGGGCGGCATGAATCCCGCGCTGTGGTTCGTGAACATGTGGGGTGCGCATGATGCCACCGAGAATCTAACCGCCTCGGCCGATTCGACGGCGCTCCGCAATTTGCTTACCGAGGAAATCGAAGGATTCAACGCGGGTCAAACCGCTTCCGAAGATGCCGCAATCGTCTACGATGCCGAATCGCACAGCTACAAGATCAAGCCCGAGGTCAACGGCACTCAGCTCGATGCGGAAGAAGTCGTGCAGCAGGCGATTACCGCCATGCTCAGCATGCAAGATACGCTCAAGCTCGACGATGATGTGGTTATCAAACCCCAGGTGCTCTCGACCGATTCTTGTCTGATTCAGGGAACCGAAGCCGCGAACAAGCTTGTCGCATGCGACGTAACGCTCGTGGCCCAGCTTGCCAATACGACGGAAGACATCACGCAGATTAATGGCGACGTGATTTCCCAATGGGTGACCTTCGACGAAAATTACGCTCCTACCTTCAACGAGGCCGTTATGAGCGAGTGGGCGAGCGCCCTTGTTGCCTCGCTGAACACGGTGGGTTCCACGCGTACCTACACGCGTGGCGATGGCAAGCAGGTGAGCGTGAGCGGCGGCGATTACGGTTGGGCCGTCGATACTTCGTCGCTCGTGTCGACCATTGAAGACGCCGTTACCAATGCAAGCCAAGGCGAAATCTCTGTACCGTGTTCGCAAACGGGCAACGGGTTTACGGCGCCAGGCATGGATTGGGGCGCCTATTGTGATGTTGACCTTACTGAGCAGTACGCGCGCTATTACGACGCGAAGGGTAACCTGCTTTGGGAGTCGGGCATTGTTTCAGGCAAACCTGGCGGCGAGGATGCGACCCCTACGGGCACGTATTATCTCAAAACCCACCAGAGTCCCTCGATGCTGCGCGGTCCGAAGAAAGAAGACGGCAAGTACGAATGGGAATCCGAGGTGCAATACTGGATGCCGTTTGTAGGCAATCTGGTCGGCCTTCACGATGCCAGCTGGCAGCCTTCTTCGGTATTCAGCAATCCCGATGCTTACAAGACGTACGGCAGCCATGGCTGCGTGAACCTGCCCACCGATAAGGCGGCCGAGATTTACGGCATCATTCAAAACGGCGACCCGGTTATCGTGCACTGGTAAGCGCCACTATGTAATGCAATTATCGCAGGCCGCCTTTCGGGGCGGCTTGCTTGCGCCAAGACGCAAGGCGCGATAGAGGAAGAGGCAACGCACATGATTATGCAGGTAGAGCATCTCACGAAAAGCTTTGGCGGCAGAACGCTGTTCTCCGACGCGTGCTTTCGCCTTGAGGCCCATGATCGATTGGCACTGGTGGGCCCGAATGGCGCGGGCAAAACTACCATGTTGAAGGTCATTACTGGGCATGAAGACGCCGATTCGGGCAATGTGGTGTTCGCCAAGGGTGCCGTTGTGGGCTATTTGGAGCAGGAAGCCATCGAGATGGAAGACCGCTCCATTTTCGATGAGGTTATTTCGAGCCAGCAAGAAATTCTCGAGGCTGAGCAGCGCCTCCATGAGCTCGAGGCGAGCTTGAACGAAAATTCCACTCCCGAGAAGCTTGCCGCGTGCGGCCGTGCGCGCGAGCGCTATGAGGCGCTCGGCGGGTATCGCCTTGAATCGCAGGTGCGCAGCGTGTTGTTCGGCTTGGGCTTCAAGGAAGATGACATGGCCCGCCATACCGGCGATTTCTCGGGAGGCTGGCAAATGCGCATCGCGCTCGCCAAGCTGCTTATTCGTAAACCCGACTTGCTCCTGCTCGACGAGCCCACAAACCACCTCGACCTTGAAAGCGTGAAGTGGCTCGAGGGCTTTTTGCGCGGCTACGACGGCGCGGTTGTCGTGGTAAGCCACGACCGTGCCTTTATGGACAACATGGTCGATCGCGTCGCCGAGATTGATGCCGGCCGCCTTGAGCTGTACAAGGGCAACTATTCCGCATACCTGAAGCAGCGCGATGAGCGTATCGAACGTCTTCGCCAGCAGGCCGAACGCCAGGCTGAAGAAATCGCGCATATGGAAGCGTTCATTGAGAAGTTCCGCTACAAGCCCACGAAGGCCAAACAGGTGCAAGATCGCGTGAAGAAGCTCGAGAAAATCGAGCGCATCGTGGTACCGCAGGAAAAGAAGACCGTGCATTTCAACTTCGTGCAGCCGCCGCGCACGGGCGATATGGTGGTGCGCTGCAGCGGCGTGGTCAAGCACTTCGGCGAGAAACATGTCTACGATGGCCTCGATTTGTCGCTGTATCGCGGCGAGAAGGTTGCGCTCGTCGGCCCGAACGGCGCCGGCAAATCGACGCTTCTGAAAATGATCGCGGGCGTGCTCGCGCCCGATGCGGGCACTATCGAATATGGCGTGCACGTGTCGAAGACCTACTTTGCCCAACACCAGCTCGAAGAGCTCTACCCGGGCAACACCGTGTTCGAGGAGCTTGATCGTGCTGCTCCTGGTTGGACTATGAGCCAGGTTCGGAGCCTTCTCGGTGCGTTCTTGTTTACCGATGACGCCGTCGACAAGCGCGTGAGCGTGCTTTCCGGTGGCGAGAAGTGTCGTTTGGCGCTTGCGAAAATGCTCGTGGCGCCCGCTCCGCTTCTGTGTCTCGACGAGCCCACGAACCATCTCGATATCGCGAGTGCCGACATTCTCGAGCAGGCGCTCAATCGTTTCGAGGGCACTGTGCTGCTCATTACGCACGATCGCCACCTCATTCGCAACGTCGCGAACCGCATTATCGAGGTCGTGCCGGGCAAGGTGACCGTGTATGACGGCGATTACGACTATTACCTGTTCAAATCGGGCCAGCTCGAAGGCGGAAGCGACCTTTCGGCAAGCTCGCTCGACGATTTCTTGAATCAGCCCGAAGGCGAGGTGCACGATTCCGCGTCGCGCTCCAAGGCGAAATCGAAAAAGGCGAAAACCACCGTTTCGGTGAACAATCGCCGAAAGGGCGCGACCGCAAAGCCTGCTGAGCCGCTTACGGCTCCGCGTGCGAGCGCCCCGAAAACGAAAGAACAGAAGCGTCGCGAGGCCGAAGCCCGCAATCGCGCATATGCGGCGCTCAAGAATCATCGCAAGCGCATCGCCGAGCTCGACCGCCAGCTCGAGCGCGACAACGCACGCATGAAAGAGCTGCTTGAGCTTATGGCCGACCCCGATTTCTATATCAACGAAGCCGAAAGCTCCGATGCCATCGCCGAGCACGGCAAACTCAAGGCGCGCATCGCCGCTGCGGAAGAGGAGTGGTTCTTGCTCAACGAAGAGCTCGAGGAAGAAATGCGCAAACAGCAGGAACGGGCGTAACTATGCTGAATATCGTTCTCGTTGAACCCGAAATTCCCCAAAACACGGGCAATATCGCGCGCACGTGCGCATGCATCGGGGCGCGGTTGCATGTGGTGGAGCCGGCGGGCTTTCGCATTACCGAGCGCAACCTGCGCCGTGCGGGCTGCGATTACTGGAACGACGTCGAGATCGTGCGCTGGGTTTGTGCCGAGGAATTCTTCGAGGCACACGCCACTGACGAGCTGCATCTTTTCACGGGTCATGTGAGCACGACGTTTGGCGAAGTGGCGTATTCCGACGATTGCTATTTGGTGTTCGGTCGTGAGAGCCGTGGGCTCGACGAACGCTGGATGGAGCGTTTCGCGTCGGCCTGTGTGCGCATTCCCATGCGCGATGGCATGCGCAGCTTGAATTTGAGCAACGCTGTGGCCATCGCGGCGTTCGAGGCTTTGCGGCAAAACGGTTACCCTTATTTACAATAGTGTGGCAGTCTGGCTAAAGCGAGAGTTTTGATATAAACTATTAAATTACTATGTTTAGCCAGTCATACATCATCTACATCATCATTAGCGTTCTGTGCTTCGTGCCCGCCATTGTGTTGCATGAAGTCGCGCACGGTTTTGCCGCGCACAAACTCGGCGACCCAACTGCGAAAAGCCAGGGCCGTTTAAGCTTGAACCCGCTCAAGCACGTCGACCCGTTCGGCACGGTGCTCATGCCGCTGCTGCTCATGGCCATGGGCGGTCCGGTGTTCGGCTACGCGAAGCCCGTGCCTTACAATCCCATGTATTTCAAGAACTTGCGCAAAGGCGAGGCTATCGTCGGCTTGGCCGGCCCTGCGGCGAATCTGCTTATGGCGCTTGCCTCGGCGTTTATCGCCTGGATTCTTTACCCGTATGCGCCGGGCCTCGTGGGTTCAAATGAGGTGTTTCAGTACTTCTATCTCATGTTTTTGCCCATGTTCACGCTCATCAACCTGTATTTGATGTTCTTCAACCTCATTCCGATTCCGCCGCTCGATGGTTCGAGCATCATTGCGCTGTTCCTTAACGATAAGCAGCTGCATTCGTATTACCGCATTCAGCAGTACGCGTTGCCCGTGTTCATGATCGTGATTATTTTGGTGCCGTACCTTTTCAACGTGAATCCAATTGGCATGTATCTCGATGCCACGGCGGGCAATTTGGCGAATTTCTGCTTCCCGTTCAAAATCTACTAGCGGTGCAGCGTGTCATATCGCGTACGCATAGAGAGCTTCGAAGGACCTTTTGACCTGCTGCTCTATTTGGTGAGCCGTCAAAAGGTCGATATCGGGTCCATCTCAATCACCGAAATCGTCGACCAATACGTGGCCTATATCGACCGCATGCAAAAGCTCGATTTGGAAGTCGCGAGCGACTTTCTGCTTGTGGCATCGACATTGCTTGACATTAAAGCCGCATCGCTTATTCCCAGCGAGAAAACTGAAGTCGAAGATGAGCTTGAGGAACTTTCTCCGAACGAGGCGAGAGAAATTCTCATCGAAAAGCTTATCGCCTATAAGCAATACAAGAATGCGGCTTGGGCCTTGAAAAACCGCTTCGAGCTCGAAGGACGCATGCATCCGCGTCTTTGTGGCCCCGACCAGGAATTTTTGGGAATTATGCCCGATTATCTGGAGTCGACCACGCTCGATTCGCTCGCGTTTTTGTGCGCCGAGGTCATGGCTCGGCGCGAGGTATTCCTGCTTGAAAGCGAGCATATCGCAGCGAAACCCATTCCTGTGGAAACGCACGTGCGCGCAATCCATAGGCGTATCAGCGCGCGCAAGCGCATGATGTTCAGCGAGCTTTTGGAAGCGGCGCCCACCTTGCAGCTGCGCGTGGTCAATTTCCTGGCGATACTCGAGCTGTACAAGCGCGGTATGGTTTCGCTTGAGCAATCGGGCTCGTTCTCCGACATTCGCATCGACTATATCGAAGGCAGCGGCGAGCTTGTCTTCACAGAATCTGATGAGGAGCAGTGGACGTAATGGAAGAGCATGGGGAAATGCAATCGCCCGATATCTCTGGGGCTATTGAGGCGTTGCTGTTCGTGAGCGATGAGCCTGTGGGCGCGCTTACGATAGCCGAGATGCTAGAAGTCGATTTGAAGTCCGTCGAAGCGGCTCTCGATGCGATTCGCGCACGTCTTGAGGCGGAAGATCGCGGCGTCCAGCTGCGCGAGGTTGCGGGCGGTTGGCGTTTTTATACGCATCCGCGCCACCATGGGCTTATTGAGAAATACGTGCTGTCGTGGGACACGCGCAAGCTTACGCAGGCGGCCCTAGAAACGCTTGCCGTCATCGCCTACAACCAGCCTATTACGCGCGCGGGCGTGACGTCGGTTCGCGGCGTGAATTCCGACAGCCCGATTAATTCCCTTGTCGAAAAGGGCCTCGTGCGCGAGGCGGGACGCGATAAAAATGCGCCTGGCCAGCCGATTCTCTATGCCACATCGCGTACGTTCTTGGAGAAATTCGGCCTTGCGTCAACGCGCGACTTGCCGAATTTGGAAGATTTCGCGCCCGATGAGCAGAGCCGCGAGCTGATTCGCGAGCGTTTGGGCGCGACGCGCAAAGCTCACGAAGAGCAGGTGGCGACGCTTTTCGATGACGACTTGACGCTCGATTTGGGCCTTGACGAAAGTGAGCGCATCGTAGGCGATTTCGCGCCCGCGATTGAAGGCGGAGAAGGCGACGAGCTCGCTGCGACATCGGGCATGGGTGATGCAATCGCTCAGACTTTCGGCATGCCCGAAACGGTGTGGTCGGTCGATGAAGACGGCGAAGAAGACACGCGAGGTGTTGAAAGCGATGCTCACGGCGCGGAGGCCGACGCTCGCGACGTCGAGGGCGACGCGCGTCGCCGCGAAAGCAATTTGATTGGTACCGAGGATGGCGCTTGCAGCACCGAAGACGCCGCAACCAACGATGAAAGCGAGGCCTAGCCGATGAGCGATCCTAAGCCCGCCCAGTTTGGTCCGAACGGCGAGGCCATTGTTCCCATGCGCCTGCAGAAGTTTCTCGCGCGAGCGGGTGCTGCAAGCCGTCGTGGAAGTGAAAACCTCATGACCGCGGGTCGCGTGCGCGTGAACGGGGAAGTGGTAACCGAGCTCGGCAGCAAAGTGGACCCGCTGCGCGATGTGGTCGAGGTCGACGGCGTAGTCGTGCGCTTGTTCGATTCGTCGGTCACCATCATGCTCAATAAGCCTGCTGGATATTTGACCACCATGTCCGACCCCCACGGGCGTCCTTGTGTGGCAAGCCTTGTGCCTACCGATCGCTTCCCCGGGCTTTTCCCTGTAGGGCGCCTCGATATGGACACTACCGGCCTTCTGCTCTTCTCGACCGATGGCGAACTCGGCAACAGCTTGCTGCACCCGCGCCACCATGTCGATAAAACGTACCATGCGCGCGTCGCGGGCATTATGTCGCAAGAGCAGGCGCAAGTCCTCGAGCGCGGAATCGAGCTCGACGACGGTCCCACGTTGCCCGCCCAGGTGCGCATCGAACGCATAGCCAAAGGTAAAACCGATGTGGAAATCACCATTCACGAAGGCAGAAAACGCCAGGTGAAACGTATGTGTTCGGCAGTCGGCCACGAGGTGCTGCAGCTGCACCGCTCGAACTTCGGACCGCTTGCCTTGGATGGCCTGACGGAAGGGCAATGGCGCGAGCTCAGCGATGCCGAGGTGAAAGCCCTTCGCCAAGCCGCTGGCATGTAGTACAAGGCGTGCTAGAATTTCGATAGGCAACCAGCCGTTGCCGTTCGCCTCGGACCTCACGCTCCGCTTCGGGCAGGTCCTGGCTCGCGCGAAAGCCACATTACGTGGCTTCCGGCTCGTGCGGAATCTTGCGTATCGCGAGGTTCGAGGTGAACGGCAAGGCGCAGAATCACTTGTTTGCGTTCGCTTCCCTTGGGCCGATAGATTCCGCACGAGCAGAACAGCACCTCATGTGCTGTTCGTCGCGAGCAGGACTTGACCGAAGCGGATCAAGGGGAGTGAGCGCAAACGACAGGATTGGTGGATTCGCAAGAATGAGGAGGGGCGATATGACTGTCCAGGAAAACCTTACGACTATCGAGCCGGTTAACGGCCCGCTTGTCGGCAGCATCTCGGTGCCGGGCGACAAATCCATTTCGCATCGCGCGGTGCTTTTCGCGGCGATGGCCGAAGGCACCTCGCGCCTTTCGGGCGTGCTTGATTCCGAAGACGTGCGCAGCTCTCTTGGCGCGGTAAGCAAGCTCGGCGCCAAGGTGAATCTGGAAAAAGCTCCCGATGGAAGCCTGTATGGTGGCATTACTGGTTGGGGCGCGAAGGGCCCCAGCGCACCGAGCGATCCAATCGATTGCGGCAATTCCGGCACCACGACGCGCTTGCTCATGGGCATTTTGGCACCGTGGGATATTGAGGTGGAGCTCACCGGCGACGATTCGCTCCGCCGCCGCCCTATGCGCCGCGTTTCGGGCCCGCTTTCGAGGATGGGCGCGAAGTTTTTGCCCGAAGGCCAAGACACGCTGCCGCTTACGATTCATGGCACGCGTAACCTCAAAGCGCTCGATTACGATGCGCCTGTTGCATCGGCTCAGGTAAAAACCGCGATCCTGCTCGCTGGCCTTTCCGCTGATGGCACTACGCGCGTCACGGAGCCTTCGCCGAGCCGCAACCATACCGAGCTCATGTTACCTGAATTCGGCGCCCACACCACGGCTGCATCGGGTGTCGCCGAAGTTGTCGGCCCAACAACGCTTAAGGCGTCCGAAGTCGTGGTTCCTGGCGACCCGTCTTCGGCGGCATTCATCGCGTGCGCTGCCGCTCTTATTCCGGGCAGCGCCATTCAAATCGAAGGCGTGTCGCTCAATCCTGCTCGCATCGGCTTTCTGCGTACGCTCGAGCAAATGGGCGTCGACGCATCGCGCCGCAGCGTGTCGTCTTCGGGCAAAGAGCTCTCGGGCATCATTTCGGTGCAATACTGCGACAAGCTCCATGGTTGCGAGGTTCCCGCCGATAAAATTCCGTCACTCGTTGACGAAGTTCCCGTGCTCGCGCTCGTCGCGGCTCATGCGAAGGGCATCACGGTATTCCGTGGCGTCGATGAACTGCGCGTGAAGGAAACCGACCGCGTGGCCGCCGTTATCGACGGCCTTACGAAGATCGGCGTCGACGCCTGGGCCGATGGCAGCGACCTGTTCATTGAGGGCGATCCCGATTTGGTGATTCCTGAAGGCGTGAAGTTTGAAACCGGCAAAGACCATCGTCTCGCCATGACATGGGCACTTGCGGGTCTTTCGGGCAATTGTCCCGTTCAGGTTGCTGATTTCGAGTCGTGTGCGGTAAGCTACCCCGCGTTTCTTTCCGACATTCGCTCGCTTGTTCGTGAGCGCTAGAAAGGCAAACTATTCATGATTATTGCTATTGACGGCCCTTCTGGAGCTGGCAAGTCGACCGTGTCCAAATCGGTCGCGAAGGCGCTTGGCTTCAACTGCCTCGACACGGGCGCGATGTACCGAAGCATTGCGTGGTATGCGCTCGAGCATGGTGTCTCGCTTGAGGATTCTGCCGCTTTGGGCGAAATCGCGCGCGAGCGTGCGATTTCGTTTTCTCATGAGCCGGGCAATCCGGCGCCTAAGCAGGTATTCATCGACGGCGTTGATGTGACGGGCGACATTCGCACGGCGCGCATCGACAGGTCGGTGAGTTCTGCCTCCAAGCACCCCGAGGTGCGCGAGGCGCTCGTCGATCAACAGCGCCGCATTGGCTCGCAGGGCGATTACGTGGTCGAGGGCCGCGATATTGGCACGGTCGTATTCCCTCAGGCCGAAGTCAAGGTGTTCCTCACCGCAAGCAACGAAGAACGCGCGCGCCGTCGCGTGGCGCAAAACGAAACCCGTGGCGTTGGGTCCGTCGATTTCGACGAGGTGCTCGCCGACATCGTGAGGCGCGATGAGCTCGATTCCGCCCGCGAGATCTCTCCGCTCGTTGCCGCCGCCGATGCGAAATGCATCGATTCCACCGGTTTTACGATTGACGAAATCATCGAACAAATCTGCGATATGGCGCGCGCCGCCGGCGCGAACGCATAGGAGGAACGCGTGTTTCTCGCATACAAAGACATGTGGGATATGCCCATTGACCCTGTTGATGGTCTCGAAAAGGTAAAAGAAGGCGAGCGCGCTCCGAAGCGCGTTGGGCACTTCGTTGGCAATATCGTGTACGCGATCGTTTTCATCGCGTTCAAAATCGCCTTCCGCTACAAGGTCGAGGGCATCGAAAACCTGCGCCAGTTCGATGGCAAGCGTGGCGCGGTGGTTATTGGCAATCATGTTTCCTACCTCGATCCGGCTTTCCTGTGGATCGCCGCGCGTCCGAAGCAGTGGGTGCGGTTCATGGCGCGCGACAACATGTTCGCCAACGCCGGCGGCCTTGCGGGCCAGGTGATTTCGCGCGTCGGGGCGTTTCCCATTAAACGCGGATCAGCCGATCGCACGGCAATCAAGCGCGCATCTGCCATGCTGAAGCGCGGTGAAAGCGTGGGCATTTTCCCCGAAGGCACGCGTCGCGACCGTGGCACGGCCGCGCCGGAATTGCACGGTGGCGCGGTGTTTATCGCGCGCATGGGCAAAGCGCCCATCGTTCCGTCGTCTATTCGCAACGTGGATGCCATTAAGCGTAAGGGCGAACGCATGCATTTTCCGAAGGTTACGGTGGTGTTCGGCGCTCCCATTTATCTGGAAGATTTCGACTTCCTGCCCAAGGAAGACCGTCTCGATGCTGTTTCGTGGTACGCCATGCGCGAGTGCTATGCGCTTCGTGACAATGTAAACCGCGAAGAAGTGGATATGAAATCCTTGTTCCCTGAGGCGCGCGATTTTTCCACCGAACTTGCGGGGAAAATGCTCTCGCGCCCGATTGCTTAGCATTCGTTCATCTGGACGACAATGCGCTGAATTGCGAACATGGCATGCCGCCAAACGGAGCGATGCCATGTTTCGCTCTACGACCCAATGACAATGCAGGGGTATTTTGCCCCGCCAACCAAGGAGGATGTGCCTGTGGAAGTGATTCGCGCCAAACATGCTGGCGTTTGCTACGGAGTCGAGCGTGCGCTCGATATGGCAAACGCCGCCATGCTCGACGATGAAGACACCTATACGCTTGGACCTTTGATTCACAACCCCAAGGTCGTTGAGGAACTCGACGCCAACGGCGTGCACGTTGCCGCATCGCCTGAGGACGTGCAGGAAGGTATCGTGATTATTCGCAGCCATGGCGTGGAGCCTGATGTGCTCGCGACGTTGCGTGAACGGGGGCTTACCGTCATTGACGCGACGTGCCCCCACGTGGCCAAGGCCCAGCGCTCCGCTGCGCAGCTTCGTGATATGGGCGGTACCGTGGTGGTTGTGGGCCGCGCCGACCATCCCGAGGTGCTCGGGTTGTGCGGCCATGCGGGCGAGCGTGCCGTCGTGGTTGCCAATGCCAACGAGTTGCCTGACGAGCTTATCGAGCCCGTAGGCGTTGTAGTGCAAACGACCCAAAGCACCGAAAAGCTCGAATCGGTCGTCGAGGCCATTCGCGCGCGCGGCATTGAGCCTACTGTGAAAAACACCATCTGCTTTGCGACGCGTCAGCGTCAGGAGTCGGCCGCGCGCCTTGCCGGGGAAGTCGACGCAATCGTTATCGTGGGCGGCAAGAATTCGTCGAACACCACGCATCTCTACGAGATTTGCAAGGCGCATTGCCCGAAGTCCCATTTTGTGGAAGGTGCCGATGAACTGGACGCTTCGTGGTTCGAGGGCTGCAAAACCGTGGGTGTGACCGCTGGCGCTTCAACCCCTGCCGATCAAATCCAAGAAGTGGTGGAATGTTTGGAAGCGATGTAATGCTTCTCGTCGCGTGTATTTCCTGCTAGAATTAGTCTGTTGGTCTGCGCATTCTCGCATTGCGGGGTGCGCAACGACAGATTAAGGAGCAACCACGCTATGAACGAAACTGGCTCTGAACTTCGCGGCTGGACGCGCCGCAATTTCTTGAAAGCTGCCGGCATCGCGGGATGCGCGATGCTTTTCCCCTGGCTGGCATACGCCGCCGAATCTGATGAGTTGAACGCGAAAGCCGACGAACTCGCCGCCTCCGCCGCCTCGAAGCAGGCCGAAGCCGACGAAATGAAGGCCAAGCTCGATTCTCTTCAAACGCAATACAACGAAGCGCTCGAGCGCTATAACACCGCAAACGATGCCCATGAGGCTGCCGTTGCCGCCATGGATGCTGCGCAACAGCGCATCGACGAGGCTCAATCGCTCATCGAAAGCACGCGCAATCAGCTGGCCAAACGTGCGAATTCGATTTATCGCGAAGGCAGCATGAGCATGATCGACGTCATCTTCGGCTCCCAGTCGTTCGACGACTTCGTTACCAACTGGGATTCTGTTGAGCGAATCAGCCAGCAAGATGCCGCATTGGTGCAGCAGAACAAAGACGCCAAGGCCGAGGCCGAGGCGGCCCATGCCGAATACTCCAAGCAGGAAAAGGTCGCGGCGGAAGAGCTCGCCAACGCCAAGGCCGCTAAAGAAGAGCTGGAAACTGCCCAGGCCGCCCTGCAGAAGCAGTACGACGACATGAATAGCGATATTTCCGCCATTCTTGCCGAGGCCGAGCAAACGCGCATGAGCGCCGAGGAGGCCAAAAAGAAGGAAGAGGAAGCTGCGGCGGCCGCCCAAAGGGCCATTCAGCAGAGCTCGTCAAGCTCCAGCTCGTCGAACGGTTCTTCCGCGAGCTATTCCGGCAGCGTTTCGGGCTGGGTGAACCCGGCTCCTGGTAAATACGTCACGAGCGGTTTTGGCTGGCGACCCTCCATTGGCGACTTCCACCAAGGCGTCGACCTCTCGAATTCTTACGAGCCCGTCTACTGCATGGCCGACGGTACCGTTACCACGGCTGGCTGGTTTGGCACGGGCGGCATCGCTGTTACGGTCGACCATGGCGGCGGTTTGGTAACGTGGTACCTGCATAACTCCCAGGTGCTCGTATCGGTTGGTCAGCACGTTTCCGCTGGCCAGCAAATCTCGGTTTCCGGCAGTACGGGCTTTTCGACGGGCCCCCATTTGCACTTCCAAATCAATACGGGGTGCAGCAATGGCGTAACGGGCACGGCCGTGAACCCGGCGGCCTATTTCGGCTGGTAGAAACTTTCGAATGTGGCATTTTGCGGGCGGCGTGCGGCCGCCCGCTTTCGTATTGAGGAAAGGAATGTGCATGGCAGAGAGTCGCTATGTGCACGAATATCCGGGCGCGCCCGAAGGCGGCGGCGAAATCATCAGCGTTGCCGAGGGCTCGCCGTTTGACGACGCGGGCTTCACGCCGGGCTGTCGTATTCTTTCCGTCGACGGAAACTCCCTGCGTGATGTGCTCGACTGGCGGTGGTATGCCGATGGCGAGGAAATCACCGTTGCGTATGTCGATACCGACGGCGAGGTGGGCGAGGTCGACCTCTTCCGCGATGAGGGCGAAGATTGGGGCATCGAATTCGACGGCGCCGTATTCGATAAAATCAAAACGTGCCGCAATGCCTGCGTGTTCTGCTTCATGCGCCAGCTCCCCGAAGACGCGCGCGCTTCGCTCGTGCTGCGCGATGACGATTGGCGCTTGAGCTTTCTGCAGGGCAATTTTGTCACGCTCACGAATTTGACCGAAGACGATTTTGAAGAAATCGTCGAGCGCCATATCTCGCCTTTGCGCCTTTCGCTGCACTGCATCACGCCTGAAGTGCGCCGCAAAATGATCGGAAAGCATGCGCTGCATGGCATTGAGATGCTCGAGAGGCTGCTCGATGCAGGCATCGAATTCGATGCTCAAATCGTGCTTACTCCGGGTTATAACGATGGCCTCGAACTGCAGAAAACGCTCACTTGGGCTTATATGCATCCTGGGATTCTGAATATCGGTATCGTGCCGCTTGGGTATACCAAGCACCAGTGCTCGTTCGAGAAGAGCTACAACGACGTCGATGCCGCACTTGATGTGATCGATACCGTGGAGCCTATGCAAAAGCATGCCTTGGCCGAGCGCGGCTTTCCGTGGGTGTATTTGGCTGATGAGTTTTACTGCAATGCATATCCCGACAGCCTGCTTGAGCATCTTCCGCCCACCGAGCATTATGGCAACTTTGAGATGTTTGAAGACGGTATTGGCATTGTACGTACGTCGGTTGATGAATGGGAATCGTGCGCCGAACAACTCGAACATTTGGCCGAAGTGCTCGAAGAGGAAGACGCTCGTGTGTACTACATCTTCGGCGAGGCGCAGCGACCCTGCATGGCTCGTTTGATGGAAGAGGCTCCTACGAAGGGTCGCCTGGTACCGCTCGTGGTGAAGAATAACCACTTCGGCGGCAACGTCGACGTCACCGGCCTTCTGTGCGGCTTTGACGTGGCCATGGCGATTCGCGGCATTTCCGCCCACGACTACGTGGTGCTTCCGAAAATCATGTTCAACTCCAACGGCTATACGCTTGATGATATGACCGTGGACGATATTCGCGACACGTCGGGCGTGCCCGTGACCGTGGTATCATGCAGCGTGCCTGAATACCTTGCCGAAATCGAAGAACTGGTCGTTGGCTATTAGGCGAAATTGCAAGTGTGTTGCGCTGGGCGCGATGCGGCCATGCCGCGAAGCGCCATGCGCCAGCCCGTGCCCGACGCTCGGTTGGAGCTTATGTCGCAACCAACTATAGATTGAGGATCAACCATGGCTTTACCTGTTGTTGCTATTGTGGGTCGCCCCAACGTGGGCAAGTCCACGCTTGTCAACCGCATTGCCCGTAAGAACGAGGCTATCGTTCACGAGATGCGCGGCGTCACGCGCGACCGCTCTTATCATGAGGCCGATTGGAATGGCGTGCACTTCACGCTCATCGATACCGGCGGTATCGAGATGGGTGATGAAGACGCGTTCCAGAAATCCATTCGCGAACAGGCGTTTGCCGGCGCGAACGAGGCTGACGTCGTGATTTTCCTCGTCGACGGTCGTACGGGCGCTACGCCCGATGATATTGAAGTGGCTCGCGTGCTGCGCAAAAGCGGTAAACCCGTGCTGCTCACGGTGAACAAGCTCGACAACCCTGATAAGGAAGACGAGGCCCTGTGGGAATTCTATAGCCTGGGCCTGGGCGACCCGCGTCCTATTTCGGCTTCGCACGGCCACGGCACGGGCGATTTGCTCGACGAGGTTGTCGAAGAGCTCGCCAAACTTCCCGCGCATGAGGAAGTTGAGGAAGAAGAAATCATCAACGTCGCTATTATCGGCCGTCCGAATGCGGGCAAAAGTTCTCTTACGAACCGCCTTATTGGCGTTGACCGTTCTATCGTGAGCGATGTTGCTGGCACGACGCGTGACGCGATTGATACCATGGTTGAGCACGACGGCAAGAAGTACAAGATTGTCGACACGGCGGGTTTGCGCGCCAAAAGCAAGATCGACCAAGATGTCGAATACTACAGCTTCGTTCGTGCGATGCGCGCCATCGACCGTGCTGACGTGTGCCTGCTCGTGATTGACGCCACGCTCGGCCTGACCGATCAAGACCAAAAAGTCGCCGGCTACGCGCAGGAACGTGGCTGCGCCATGGTGATTCTGCTCAATAAGCGTGACATCGTTGAGTCGGGCGAACAGCTCGAAGATCTGCGTGACCGCATTCATGACCGCATGATGTATGTGGGTTATGCTCCTGTTATCAGCATTTCGGCGCTTACCGGCAAAGGCGTGCTGCGCATTTGGGACGCCATTGACAAGGCATACGATGCCTTCAGCCGTCAGATATCCACAAGCAAGCTCAATGCGTGGCTCGAGGGCGTGCGCGAATTCGGCCATACCGTGCGTAAGGGCAAGGCCGTTCTGAAGCTGAAGTACATGACGCAAACGCATATTTGCCCGCCCGAGTTCACGCTGTTCTGCAACCAGCCCGACCTGGTGCGCGAAAATGATAATTACCAGCGCTTCCTCGAGAACCGCTTCCGCGATACGTTCGATTTCGAGGGCACGCCCATTCGTTGGAAGTTCAAGAAGAAGGACTAGCGGAACATGATAGATGCATTGGTCGCGCTTGGCGTGTTTGTCGCGGCGTTTTTGCTCGGCTCAATTCCTTGGGGCCTCATTATCTCCAAGGTGTTTTACCACACCGATATTCGCGAGCATGGCAGCGGCAACATCGGCACCACGAACGCCATGCGCACGATGGGCAAAAAGGGAGGCGCCGCGGTATTCCTGCTCGATTTCGGCAAGGGCATCGCGTCGGGCCTCATTGGCATGGGTGCGACGTCGTTTTTGACGGGCAGCTTCGTGAGTTATGAAACTCTGCTTGGCATAGCGACGATGGGTTGCACCTTGGGCCATATTTTCAGCCCGTGGCTGGGCTTTCACGGCGGCAAGGGCATCGCTGTGGCCATTGGCGCATTGTTCGTGTGCTGGGGGCCTGCGGCGGCATGCATCGAGCTGTTCGGCATTTTTGCCGTGCTCGTCGCGCTTACGCGCTATGTTTCGGTGGGTTCCATCGCATCCGCGGCGCTGTGCCCGGTTATCGCATGCTTCCTGTTCTGGGGCGATTGGGGCGCTATCGCGTGCTATTTCGTCACGGGCATGACGGTTGTGTGGGCTCATCGTGGCAACATTGAGCGTTTGCGCGCTGGCAATGAGCGTCGCGTGGGTTCGAAAAAATAATGGTTCGCCGTTCTGACGAACGGCGAATTTTGCCGACGCTGCAAGCGGGCGATGCACTGCATTTTGGCCTTCGATCTTTGTCTTGCGTAGCGCTGCTATGCGGCTCCTCGATTTCAGGCCATTCTGCAGCAGCTCGTTCACTCTCGCTGACTTTTGATCGGCCGTGCAGTTTTCTTTTGTTGGGAGTCGATATGAAGGTTTCAGTTATTGGCGCTGGTTCGTGGGGCACGGCGCTTGCGCATGTTCTGGGGCTTGGTGGCAACGATGTGATGCTGTGGGCGCGCAAACAGGAAGTGTGTGACGGCGTAAACGAACGTCACGAAAATCCGCGCTATCTCATTGGCTGTAAGATTGATTCCCACGTGAAGGCATCGACGAGTTTTGAGGAAGTGCTTTCTGGCGCATCCGCCGTGGTTATTGTGACCCCTTCGGCTGTGATTCGCCAAACGTGCGCGAACATTGCGCCGTTCGTCAACGGCGACACCCCCATTGTGGTGTGCTGCAAGGGCGTGGAAGAGGAGAGCGGCCTTGTTCCGGTCGAGGTGCTCGAAGCCGAGCTGGGCAACGCGAGCCGCCTGGCGGCGCTCGCTGGCCCCAACCATGCCGAAGAAGTGATTCTAGGCATTCCTGCCGGCACGGTGATCGCCTCACAAAGTGAGCAGACTGCTCGCTTTTTCCAAGAGCTTTTCGCCACTGAAGCATTTCGCACCTACATCAGCGAAGACGTGATTGGCGTTGAGGTGTGCGCGGCGGCAAAAAACGTGGTCGCCATTGCATGCGGCCTGTCGTATGGCATGGGATATGGCGATAATACAGCGTCGCTTTTGATGACGCGCGGCCTGGCGGAAATGAGCCGCTTGGTCGCCGCGTGCGGCGGTATGCCCATGACGTGCTTGGGCCTGGCGGGTGTAGGCGACCTCATTGCTACGTGCACGAGCGAGCATTCACGTAATCGCACGTTCGGGTATCGTCTGGCCCAGGGCACAACGCTTGAACAGTATAAAGCCGAAACCCATATGGTGGTCGAAGGCGCACTTGCGTGTCGCACGCTCATGTCGCTCGCCGAATCGGTGGGGGTTGAGCTGCCCATTGCCGAAACCGTGCGTCGTGTGGTGTGGGAAGGCTCTAATTTAGAGCTGGCTGCTGCGCAGTTGTTCGGTCGCGAATTGAAGCCAGAGTTCTATTAAGCCGGTTTAAGGCGATGCGGCGAAAGAGGGGCGGTTCCAAAAGATGCAAGAATGAGCCCCTCGGTGCATTCAGCGTGCGTATGGTGGAATGAATGAGACGGATGATCCCTAGGGCAAATTTAGATCGCCTCGGGCGCCGCCCGCATCGTTTTATCGGGACGAGTTGGAGCATAATCGTGCCGTCCGATTGAATTGAAGCAAAAGAAAAGGCGCAACCAAAGTTGCGCCTTTGTGTTTTTGCGCCGAGTGCTATTCTTTTGCGCCGTACTGCTCGTAGTACTTGTCGATGGCGGCCTTGATATCGTCGTTGATGACGACCTTGCCGTCGATTTCGTGGTTGTACAGAGTTTCGGTCACTTCCGCCATGCTCACGATGCTGGCTACGGGGAAGCCGTACTTCGTCTGGATTTCCTTCTGCGCGGTGGTCACCCCGCCCTTGCCGACCTCCATGCGATTAAGCGACACGATAAGGCCTTTGACCTCGACGTTTGCAGCGCCCGTCACAATGGGATAGGTTTCGTCGATCGACTTGCCCGACGTGGTAACGTCTTCGACCATGATTACGCGGTCGCCGTCGTTGAGAGTCGCGCCCAACAGGTTGCCTGCGTCGGCGCCGTGGTCTTTGGCCTCTTTGCGGTTGCAGCAGTAGCGCACCTCTTTGCCATAGAGTTCTTGCAGCGCGATGGCGGTCACGACGGCCAGCGGAATGCCCTTGTAGGCAGGGCCGAACACGACGTCGAAATCGAGGCCGAAGTTATCATGAATGGCCTTGGCGTAGTACTCGCCCAGGCGCTTGAGCTGCTCGCCCGTTACGTAGGCACCTGCATTCATGAAGAACGGCGACTTGCGGCCGCTTTTCAAGGTGAACTCGCCGAATTTGAGCACATCGCTTTCAACCATGAACTCGATGAATTCGCGTTTGTAATCTTCCATTCCGCTGAACTCCTTCGATTCGCGCCCGGCCCCAACGGCTGGGCTATAAACTATTCGCCATGATACCCGATTTGGTTCTATAATCGGCAGCGTTTAGCGTAAGGGCCGCAAATGGCCATCGTCTGCGCGGTTTTTGCTGCGGGGCGGTTTGTGACGGAAGGCGATAGTATGGGCGAATCCATCAAACAAGACGTGTGTAAGCAATGGGTTGAGCGCGATAAGAAGGTGATTGCGCCATGCCAGCACCTGTCATATTTTCCACTGGCGGTTGACCGTGCGAAAGATTCCACGGTAGTCGATACCGACGGCAACGAGTTCATCGACTTTCTCACGAGCGCTTCCTCGCTGAACTTGGGTAGCTGCAACGAGCACATTACCGCGGGCATTCAGGAGCAGCTGGCGAAGTGTACGCAGTACACCGCGGCATACACGTACAGCCCTGCGACGATTGAGTATGCCGAGCGCCTGTGCTCGGTGTTTCCCGGTCGCCCCGCCGAAGACGTGCGCATCGCGTTTGGCAACTGCGGTTCCGACTGCAACGACGCTGCGGTGAAGTTTGCCCGCGCCTATACCGGCCGCCGGAAGATTATCACGTTCATCAACGCGTATCATGGCTCTACGTACGGCTCCATTGCGCTTTCGTGCGTTACCACGCGTATGGCGTCGAAAATGGGCCCGTTCATGGGCGATATCTACCATTTCCCGTTCTACGGCTCCGAGGCTCCCGACATGCCCGCCGAGTGGTATGTGAAAGAAATCCAAGAGGCGTTCGACACGTATTTACCCGCCGAAGAGGTGGCTGCGGTCATCATTGAGCCCGTGCAGGGCGACGGCGGGTTGAATTTGGCGAACGACAAGTTCATGCATGCGCTCTATGATCTATGCAAAAAGCACGGTATTCTGTTTATTTCCGAAGAAGTACAGCAAGCGTTTTGGCGTGACGGCCATTGGTTTGGCATCGAATGCTTCGATGGCATTGTGCCCGATGGCGTCATCATGGGCAAATCGGTGGGCGCGAGCCTTACCTTGGGCGCGTTTATGGCCCGCAAAGACATTATGGAAAGCCTGCCTGCGCCGGCGCACCTGTTCACGCTTGGCGGCAACGCCATCGCGTGCGCGGCCGGTTGTGCGGCGTTCGACTATTACCAAACCGATGAATTCCAGGGTATTTTGAAGCGAAATGAACGCGTGATGCTCGAGCTGCTCGAGCAGACGGTGGCCGACCATCCCAACACGATTGGCTTCATTCGCGGCGTGGGCATGTCTCGTGGTTTGGCTGTGGTGAAGAAGGGCGAAGACGGCTCCATGGAGGCCGACACCACGGGTACGTTTAAAATCGTGTATCGCTCTTACGAGTTGGGTTTGCTCATGATTTCGGTCGCCGACAATATTTTGCGCATTCAGCCGCCGCTTAATATCACCGAGGAAGAATTGCGCCGCGGCTTCGCGATTGCCAATCAGGCGATTTCGGAATACGAAGCGGGCGAGATTTCGGATGATGTGCTGGTAAACCAAGCAGGTTGGTAATCGTTGGCGTGCCTTTTTTGCTTCAAGCGAAAGTTTTTCAGAAAAGTTGAAAATAACGCTTGCGCGGCATGGAAGAGATGCGTATACTAACGTCTTGCGTTTGAGTGAAGAGCTCGAAATCGCAACGGGTTGTGGCGCAGTTTGGTAGCGCACTTGACTGGGGGTCAAGGGGTCGCAGGTTCAAATCCTGTCAACCCGACCAGCTAATTAGAGCAGGTCAGAAGGTAAAACTTCTGGCCTGCTTTTTTGTTTCGTTTTTATTCATCATCGTTGTCTCGCTCTTTTCTCCGGAGCGTTTTCCTCTTGGCTTTGTTTACGCTCGAAACAATCTGTAAAAACAAGGCTTCAAGTGGGAAAGCATTTCTTTCTTTTGAACGAAAAACTCGCTCGCTGGGTGTTACATTGCTCAATGCAGTTGCAAGAGCGGTTTTTTGAAAGGAATGGCACATGGACAAGGAACTTCTTGCGGTAGCAGGCGGCAGCAAGCCGGCGGACGTCGTGATTTCGAACGGTCGCATTGTGAACGTGTACACGGGCGAAATCTATGATGGCGGCGTGGCGATAAGCGGTCAAACGATTGCCGCAGTAGGCGATGTGGGCTACTGCGTCGGCGAGGGCACGAAGGTCATCGATGCCGAGGGCGCCTTCATTACGCCGGGCTTCATCGATGGCCATATTCATCCCGAAAGCTCCGACTTGGCAATTCGGCCTTTCGCGGAAGCGGTGCTCAAACATGGCACGACATCGATCATGACCGACCTCCACGAGGTGGGCGTCGTAAGCGGCCTTGAGGGCATCGAGGCCGTAATCGAAGAAAACCAGGCGACCGATTTGAACTTGTATTTCGTCGTGCCTTCCCATGTTCCTTTCTCACCCGCGCTTGAAACAAGCGGCGGCTCCTTCAATCCCTCGATTATTCGCGAAGCGCTCAAGCGCCCCGATGCCGTAGGCATTTCTGAATGCGTTGGTCCTTACGTTTTGGCCGATTTGCCCGATCTTCTGGAATCGCTTGACGACGTTGCGGGCATGAAGGGCATGACCGCCCAAGGTCATTTGGTTGACATGAAGGGCGCCGATTTGAACAAGTGCGCGGCTGCGGGCATCTCAACGTGCCACGAAGCGCTTTCCGCCGACGAAATCATGGATCGCGCTCGTGTGGGAGTCCATGCGATGTTGCGCGAATCGTCGGCTGCGCGCACGCTCGCGCAGCAGCTCGAATGCATCGTGGGCAAAGACATCGATACTTCTATGATGAGCATCGTGACCGACGACTTGCACTGTTGCGATTTGAATGAGACGGGACACCTTGATCATCATTTGAAGCTCGCCCTTAGCTGTGGCCTGCCGTTCGTGAAGGCCATCCAAATGGTGACTATCAATGCGGCGCGCGCGTTCGAGCTGACCGATATCGGCGCGCTGGCGCCGGGCAAGCGCGCCGACATCAATATTGTGTCGGGCGATACGGCAGACGATTTCGGCGTGGTGAGCGTATGGTCGCGTGGCAAGCAGATTGTCGACCATGGCAAAATGCTCGTGCATTACGAAACCGCCCAGCATGACCCGTGCCTGTTGAACACGATGACGCTTTTGAATCCCATCACGCCCGACAGCTTCAAGATCGCGGCTCCCGAAGGCGCCGCGCGTGTGAAGGCCACCTGTATGGACACGCTGCCGTGGATTCCCATCACCCAGCCGCGCGAGGTGGAGCTTGCCTGCGTCGACGGCTACGTGGCATGCGATGTCGATCAGGACGTGCTCTATATCGCGCAGGTCGAGCGCTATGGCAAGAACGGTAACGTGGGCAAGGCGTTCATGGGCGGCTTCCATATGACGAGCGGCGCCATTGCTTCGTCGGTGGGGCACGACAACCACAACATCATTGTTATGGGCACGAACTTCGAGGACATGTCGATTGCCGTGAACCATCTTGTCGAAATCGGCGGCGGACAGTGCCTCGTCGACGGCGGCGAGATCATTGAATGCGTCGAATATCCCTTGTGCGGTTTGCTTTCCGACCTTTCGTGCGAGGAGCTCGCGGCGAAGAAAAGTGCGTTGAATACGGCATGCGCCGAGCGCGGTTGCATCATTTCCATCCCGTTTATGTTCCTGTCGTTCATTTGCCTGGCGGCGTTGCCCGCGTGCGCCATTACCGACCATGGGTTCATCAACGTGCTGACGCTGCAAATCGAAGACCCCATCAAGGGCGTCGTGGAATAACGCGAGGGGGTTTCATGTCGAAGGAAGTGAAAAGCGCGTACTACGGCTCGTTTTTCCATGCTCCCGTGTATGGCGAATTCGAGTATTTGGAAGACGCGCTTATCGAGGTTAACGGTGATGGCGTCATCGTACGCGTTGTGACGGGCGACGACCCGTGCAAGTCTGGCCTTCTTGAGGCGTATCGCAATCGCGGCATGCTCGTAGAGCTGGGGGAGGGGCGTTTTGGCCTGCCCGGCTTCGTGGATATCCATGTGCACGCGCCGCAATGGCCCCAGGCCGCGCTTGCGCTCGATGAGCCTTTGTATTTGTGGCTCGAACAGCGCACGTTCCCCTTGGAATCGAAGTTCTCTGATATGGAATTCGCGCGCCGCGTGTACGGCGACCTTGTGGATGCTTTGCTCGCGCGCGGCTCGACGACCACGGTGTATTTGGGAAGCGCGCATTTGGAATCGAGCATCGAGCTTGCGGCGATTTGCGCCGAAAAGGGCCAGCGCGCACTTGTCGGCAAAACGGTCATGGACGATCCCGCCGCGAACCCTGAATATTATCGCGACGCCTCGCCTGCGCAGGCTGTGGGTGACACGGCGACGCTTATTAAGGAAGTCGAAGCCATTGGCCGCGCGAGCAAGCAGGGCATTTGGCCAGTTATCACGCCGCGCTTCATTCCAAGTTGCACCGATGAAGTGCTGCGCGGCCTTGGCGACCTTGCGGCTTCGACGGGCGCCTACGTGCAAACCCACTGCAACGAGGGCCAATGGGAACACGATGTGGTGTTGGAGCGTTTTGGAAAAACCGACCCGTATGCGCTTCGCGATTTCGGCTTGGTGAACGAGCGCACGATCATGGCGCATTGCCCTTACGTCACGGAGAAAGAGGGCGAGATGTTCGCCGAGCTGGGTGTGGCGATTGCCCATTGCCCTATGGCGAATTCGTATTTCTCGAGTGCGGTGGCGCCGGTCCAACGCTTCCGTAAACAGGGTATTCACGTGGGTCTTGGTACCGATATCTCGGGCGGCTATAGCCCGAGCATGTATGAGAATATTCGCCAAGCGGTACTTGTTTCACGCCTTCTTGAAACGGGCGTGAATGCGATGCTGCCGCCTGATGAACGCGGTGGATTGGGCGAGGGCACGCGCGTGTCGATTGTTGAGTCGTTCTGGCTTGCCACGACGGGCGGCGCCGAGGCGCTCGGTTTGCCAGCGGGCACGTTTGAGCCGGGTCGCGCGTTCGATATGCAGGTGGTCGATACCAAGCGGCCCGATTGCGACCTTACGGGTTTTGGCGTGTTCGACGCCCCCATTGACCGTTTGGCGCGCATTCTGTATTTGTCGACGCCCGATAACGTGCGCAAGGTCTATGCGCAGGGACGTCTTGTGTGCGACAAGGATGCTCGATAGCACGAGGAGGGTGCGAGGTAGCGCGCATGGGCGTTCGATTGTGCGACAGGGATGCGCGGTGGCGAGGTGGCACGGCACGAGTGTCCGATTGCGCGGCAAAGATGCCGAGGGGTGCATAAGAATCTTCGATAACGCAGTGAGGATGGTTGGAAGCTGCATTCGAACGCTCTGATGCGAGGTGGGCTCAGGAAGCCCAGAAAGCCTAAAGGCGCAGGAGGTTCAGGAGTTACTGAACCTCCTGCAGAAGGCCTAGGCGGCCCAGGAGGCACGGGAGACATGTGGCGGTCTCCCGTGCCTCTCTTTTTCGGGACGATTGTTCGATGCGCTGAACGCTTTGGCTCTAGCGTATCGTCGGTTTCATAATGCTTGTTTACAGCACGAAGCACACGATGGCTGCGGCGATGGCGCCCGCGACAAAGCCTGCCACGGCACCCGCAATAACGGCTTGTTTGGTTGCGGGACTTTCGAAAAGCGCCGCAACCGCGCTGCCAGATGCTTCATCGGTCGAAGCTTCGTTTGGTTCGCCAGCTTTTTTGAACGCCTCGTTGTCACTTTCGCCTTCGCCATACGCTTCGGACGTTTCGGTTTCGAAATGCGGCTGCGGCTCGGCATGTTCGTCGTGTTCCGAGAAAACGTCGCGCTCGTGATCGCTTTGCGCATCTTCCGCCGCAACGTCGATTGGTTCGTCAAATGCCACAGGCTCATCGAAAGAGGCGGCTTCGCCGAACAAAGCGGATTCGTCGCCTCGATTTCTAGCGAAGCTGGGATTGGTGAGCGAACGGCCGGCCGGCGTGATGTCCTCGAAGAAGAACTCGCCGCCTTCTTGCACGCCTTCGATAAAGCCCAAATCGGCGAGCGCGGCATACGCTGCCACGACTGATTCGTCGAACGCTCCTTCTTGACCGGTGGGGCACAGTCTCATAAAGGCTGTGAGCATAACATCTTCGCCGTTGTCGGCGGCTTCTGCGAGCGTAAGCAGTTCTTCGTATTCAACGTCGCTCAGCTGTACGCCGTTGTGCATTTTCATGGGTGAACCTCTTCTTCTGGAAACAGCGTCTGATTCTAGCACCTCGGCAGCAAGGGAAAGCGCGCTTTCGAAAAAGGCACAAATGTTCGATTAATCGAGTATATGCAATAGGTGCGTCCAATTATGAGGCGATGAAGCTCTCCCAATTATCAAGTAAATAAGTGAGCCCATTTCATAGGCACATCCACATCCAACCTGGCAATTGCACGCGTAAGTATGGGGACTTGGCTTTTAGATTCGTGCCAGTGACAACTCCGTAACAAATCGGAAATCTTCGTTTGATATAAAAGCTACTTAACTTGGGACGGATGATATCGGTTTGTCTCAAGAATGCGTGCAAGGGCGATAGCGCGAAGCACCCTGCACGTGAAGAATGCCAGGAGGCATTCGCGGGCGTTTCGTTTGGGATGCGCGAGCGAATGTCAAAGGTCGCCACACTGCCTGGTGAAGGGACTTCGCGCTTGAGTCAAGGAGGTTTGGCCATGGCTGAAGAAGTCAAAGAGTCAACCAAAGAAAAGTCCAGCGTTGGACGCGTGCTGCAAATCGGCGGCGCCGTCGTTGGCACGCTCGTCGGTTCCGGCTTTGCATCGGGTCAGGAGGTCATGCAGTACTTTACGGCATACGGCATCCCGGGCGTGTGGGGCGCTGTGCTTACCATGGTGCTGTTCGCACTTATGTGCGCCGCCGTTACGTATTACGGCTGGAAGTTCGCGAAATCGGAGCACTTCTCCGCATTCCGCCATTACTGCGGCAAGTATTTCGGCACGTTCATGGATATTTTCTCGGTGCTGTTCTGCTTCCTTGTCGGCATTGTCATGACCTCTGGTTCGGGCGCGATGTTCGAGCAGTACTTCGGTATTCCTGCGGTTGCCGGTTCTACGGTTATGGCGCTTATTGCCTTGGGTAGCGCATGGCTTGGCTTGGAAAAGCTGACCAAGGTTCTGGGTTCTACGGCTCCTATCTGCATCGTGTTCCTCGTTGGCGTGTCTCTTGTGACTGCCGCAATGAACTGGGGCAACCTCGCTAATGCCGACGCGATGGTCGCTGCTGCCGACGCTTCGGGCAATGTGCTGCGCGCCGTTGATTTCGCGGCTCCCCTGTGGATCGTCATTATCGTGACTGCCTTGAACTATGTTGCCCACAACATCGTCGCTGGCGTTCCATTCATTTCCAAAGTTGGCACGCAGGCCAAAAACGGCAAGGAGGCCCTGTGGGGTGGCCTGCTCGGCGGCATTCTGCTGGGTCTGTGCGCGCTTGCGCTGAACTTCGGCATGCTCACCACATACGACCAGGTTTACATGCTTGAGGTTCCTGGCCTTGAGTTCGCCAAGATGCTCAACCCTGTCATGGGTGCAATTTATGCGGCCATTCTTATCATTATGATTTACAACACCATTGTCCCCATGATGATTTCGGTTGCGAACCTGTTTGTAAAAGACGAGAAGGATCCCGTGAAGTACCGCGCGATGCTCATTGCGCTTGCTGTGATCTTCCTCATTGGCGGCCAGTTCAAGTTCTCGGTGCTCATTAACATCATCTACCCATTCGTGGGTTATGTTGGCATCATCTTCATGGTCGTGGTGCTTGTTCAGTTCCTTCGCTGGAAGTGCTTCGGCAAGAAGGAGCCCCAGGAATAAGGTTCGCTTCAGAGCATGAAATCAGGCGCTGGCTTCGGCCGGCGCCTTTTTGGTTGTCTGAGGCAACTGTTCCTTTCCTGCATTGAGGAGGTAGCGTCGTGGAAGGCGTTCTTATAAAAGTTGCGGCGTTCGTGGCGATAATCGTTGCTGGTTATTGCGCTGGGCGATCGAACTCGTTCGGAAAGCGCCCTGGCGAGGTTGTATCGAAAATCGTGTTCACGTTCACGCTGCCGTGCTCGGTGGTGCATGCGTTCGGAAGTGCCCAGTTCACGCCGCAGCTTCTTGTGCTTGTTCCTATTGGGCTTGCGTGCGCGTTCGTTCCGTACGTCGTAGCCGCGATTGTGAGCAGGCGCTGCGAGCGAGGCGATCGAGTCTTCTACATGCTTAACATATGCGGTTTCAACATTGGATGTTTTGCACTGCCGTATGTTCAAGCGCTTTTTTCACCGGAAATGGCCGTCGCGGTATGCATGTTCGATGCGGGAAATGCCATGATGATGACAGGTGGCGCCTATGCGTTGACCGGCCTTATAGCGGGAACGGGCAAGGGGCCAATCGAGCAACCCCTGAAATTCGTCGTGAAGCGGCTGTTTAGCTCATTGCCGTTCGATGCGTACCTCATTTTGATCGTACTTGCGGTTTTTGATATCAAAATTCCGCAGCAGGTCGTCGCGTTTACCGAGCCCATTGCGAATGCGAACGCGTTTTGCGCCATGCTCATGCTGGGTCTTATGATTGGCTTTACGTCGGCGGGCGCGAAGCTTAAGAAGGTTGCAATTATTCTTGGGGCGCGTGCGCTGTTTTCAATCGCGTTCTGCATGCTAACCCTCGCGTTCTTGCCGTTTGATTTCATGACAAAGCTGGTTGTTTGCATTCTTTTGTGGGCGCCGGCAAGTGCTATGGGGCCTACCTTCACGTTATGGTGCGGCGGCGACGAAAAGCTTGCCGGACTTTCAAACGGCATCACGATTGTGGAGGCTATCGTAGTCGCAACGGCAATCGTGCTCGCGACGGGCGTTGCGGCGTAGACGGGACGGCAGCCCGATCGAGAACCTGTACTCCGCTGGCGAGTTCGATTCTGTCTGGGGCAACATGCACCAGAGCATGGGCGATATTGGCGAGTGCGTCGTACTCGGCCGCATCGCTGCCCGCAACGCCATTGCGAAATAGCTTTTGTAACCCCTCCGACGCGAGGTGTCACCCTTCCCTTGGGTGCCTCGTCATTTCATCAGCGGCTCCTTCTCGCTCTATGCGGCGCGAAGGAGCCGTTTTCTGTTGTTTGGCCCATAAAAGCGAGAGGGCGGAAGGCGGGGTATAGCGTGAATTGATGTTCGAAAAGATAAAAACCAAGAGGAGGCCTAATTCTCATTCCTGAACGCCTGGAACGTTGTGAAGGAATGGGAATTAGGCCTCCTCGGTAGGTCGAGCGAACTTCGAAAAAAGCAGTTATTCGGTGGTCGCAGGAGCTGCGTCGGCATTTTCGCGCAGCATGCCGTCGAGGGTGCGCCAAGCGAGTTCAGCGCACTTCACGCGTGCGGGCATGTGGGAAATGTCCTGTAGCTGCGCGGCTTCATCGAGGTCGATTTTATCTTGCTCGGTGAGCTCCTTGCCCTTAATCATGTCAATGAACAATTGCGAGAGACGTAGTGCCTCTTCGACGGTCTCGCCAGTAATCACGTCGGCCATCATGTCGGCGGAAGCCTGGCTCACGGCGCAGCCATGGCCGGTGAACGCAGCTTCCTCGATAACGCCGTCCTCGACGCGCAACGACAGCGTGAGCTCGTCGCCGCAGCTCGGGTTGATGCCTTCGTGCGTATGCGTGGCGCCGTCCATCTCGTATTTGTAATCGGGGTGTGCGTTGTGGTCCATCAACGCCGTGGTGTAAATTCCGCTATTCGCCATGGAACATGCTCCAAACTCGATTCAGGCCAGCCACCAGCTTGTCGACGTCGCCCTTGTCGTTGTAGAAGGCGAGTGACGCGCGGCAGCAGGCGAGGTTTTCAACGCCAAGCCAGGTGAGAAGCGGCTGGGCACAATGATGGCCAGCGCGAATGGCGACCTGGTCCATGTCGAGGATACTCGCCACGTCGTGCGGGTGAATGCCGTTCACATTAAAGCTCACGACGCCATGATGCATGTCTGCATTGGGGTGGCCGATGATGGTGACGAAGCCGAGCTTGCCGAGTTCTTCCATACAATAGGCTACAAGAGCTTTCTCGCGGGCTTCGATAACATCGATGCCCACCGATTCGACGTAGGCGACGGCTGCGGCGGTGGCGTAGATGCCTGCCGCGTCTTGCGTGCCCGCCTCGAACTTCTCGGGGACAGGCGCCCAGGTGGCGTCTTGCTCGGTCACGTTGTCGATCATCTCGCCGCCGGTAAGGAAGGGCGGCATGGCGTTGAGCAGTTCGTCTTTGCCCCACAGCACGCCCATGCCGAAGGGGCCAAAGAGCTTGTGTGCCGAGAACGCCAGGAAGTCGCAGCCGATTTCGGTTACGTCGACCTTCACGTGCGGCACCGACTGGGCACCGTCGACCACGAAGTAGCCGCCCTGCTCATGCACGCGGCGACCGAGTTCTTCGACGGGGTTTTCGATGCCCAAAACATTGGACACGTGCACGCACGAGAGAATCTTCGTCTTCGGGCCGATTTTCGCATCCATTTCTTCGGGCGTGATAATGCCGTTCTCATCGGGGTAGAGGTACACGAGCTTCGCGCCCGCCGCGCGACAGGCTTGCTGCCACGGGATGAGGTTCGAGTGGTGCTCCATGATGGTGATGCACACTTCATCGCCCGGCTCGAGAACCGTCGGAGCGAACGCCTTGGCGACGATGTTGAGCGCCTCGCTCGCGTTGCGGCACATTACGACATCTTGGGCCTTGGGAGCGCCGATGAACCTCGCAACGCGGTTGCGTGCCACATCGATTGCTTCGGTTGCTTCGACGGATAGGCGGTAAAGGCCTCGTAGTGCGTTCGCGTTCATTTCCTCGTAGAAGCGACGCTGAGCGTCGAGCACGGTTTTCGGGCGCTGCGCGGTTGCGGCGCTGTCGAGGAACGCGAGGTCGGGATGGTTGGCGAGCAGCGGGAAGTCGCGCTTGTAGGGGTTTTCGGCGATGTTGGCCGCGCACACGATATCGGGAGCGGTGGCCGAAGTCGCCGCGGCGTGGGCGGCATCGGCGATGGCGCAGGCGCTCGCGGCGGTGTTGGTGGTTTCAGTCATAAGCGTGAGCCTCGAATCTATTCGGCTTCGTCGAATTGGGCGGGAACGCCAATTTCGGCTGCGAGTTTCGCAATTGCCTGGCGCGTGTAGGCGTCGGGCGTGGTAATCGCGGCATCTTCAAACGTTGCGGTGGCGAACAGGCGCTCGGCGGCTTCTTGCGAAATGCCGCGGCTCATGAGGTAGTTGAGTTGTTCGGGGCGCATGTGGCCAATGGTAGCGCCGTGGTTGCCCGCGACGTCGTCTTCGCTGCATAGGATAATGGGAATCGACTTGTTCTTCACGCGCTCGTCGGCGAGGATGACCGATTCAGTTTCGGTGCCTTCCGCGCCTGCGCAGCCGCATGCCAAATCAATGGTGCCGCGAAGGATTTTCGTGCACTCGTCGGTGAGCACGCCTTGCGCGTCCATGAGACATGTGGTTTTCTCACCGCGGTGGCGCAGTAGGTAATTGAAGTCGATCGCTTCTTCGCCATGGCCCACATAGCGCGTGGTCACGTGCACGTCGGAGCGCTTGCCCGACAGGTTGCCGGCCAGGCCCACAAACGATTTGCCTGCGCCGAGCACGGTGTGGCGCACCGTGATGCGTGCGTCGTCGTCGAGGAACAGCGCAGTGTCGTCCATGGTGGTAAAGCAGTCGCTGGCGGCATGCACGGTTTGGATGTCTACGTGCGCGTCGGCATCGGCAAATACGCCGAGCGTGGAGCCGATGACGCCTTCGCCCGCCTCGGGGGCGTCGAAACACACGAGCACCTGGGCGCTCGCGCCTTTTTCGACGACAACGTCGAGGGAAGCGACGCTTGCGGCGGCGTTTTTGCCATGCGCGTGCACGACGATGGGCTCGGCAAGTGCGGTACCAGCGGGAACACGCACGGCACGCGTTTTGGCTGCGTGCGCGGCGAGCCACTCGCCTGCGGTGCGGCCCATGCCATGCTCGAAGGCCTGAGGCATGTCGCGCGTGACGGGCGACGTTGCGGCCAAATCGAGGTTCACTTCGCCGCCGTTGAGAATCTCGTCGTCGGGCTGGGTGTTATTCTGGGTTTTCGCCTGCTCGGGGCGCGTAGCCCACGCGGCAAGCGCAGCGGTGGCAAATGCGCCGAACTCGGCTTCTTGCGCGCCTTCGGGCACGTGAATCTCGATGCCGTCGGCAATGGAGTCGACAACGTCGACTTCCGCTTCGTTCATGTCCAAGCGATGCCAGGTGGGGGAGATGAGCGCGTTGGCGCGCAGGGTCGTCGTGGTGGTTTCGACCATTATCCAATCGCCCCTTCCATTTCGAGTTTGATGAGGTTGTTCATTTCGACTGCGTATTCGAGCGGCAGCTCTTTGCTCACGGGGTCGGCAAAGCCGTTGACGACCATGGTGCGCGCTTCTTCTTCGGAAATACCGCGGCTCATAAGGTAGAACACGGTGTCGTCGGAGATGCGGCCGATGGTGGCCTCGTGGCCCACGTCGACGTTCTTGCAACGAATGTCCATTGCGGGAATGGTGTCGGAGCGGCTGTCGGCGTCGAGCATGAGCGATTGGCAGCTTACCGATGCGGCGGAGTTCTCGGCCTTTTCAGTTGCCACGACGCTCGAGCGGAACGTGGACACGCCGCCGCCCTTCGAAATCGACTTCGTTTCAATCGCAGCGCTCGTGTCGGGTGCTGCGAGCACGACTTTGCAGCCGGTATCGAGGTTTTGGCCTTGGCCGGCGAACGTGATGCCCGTGAACGTGCACGTCGACTTGCGTCCGGAAAGAATAGACATGGGATAGAGGTAGCCTACATGGCTGCCGAAACTGCCCGAAACCCATTCGATTGATCCGCCCTCGTCGCATACCGAGCGTTTCGTGTTCAGGTTGTACATGTTCTTCGACCAGTTCTCGATGGTCGAATAGCGCAGGTGCGCGTTTTTGCCAACGAACAGCTCAACGGCGCCTGCGTGCAAGTTCGCCACGTTGTATTTTGGGGCCGAGCAGCCTTCGATGAAGTGCAGATCGGCGCCATCTTCTACAATGATGAGCGTGTGCTCGAACTGGCCTGCGCCCTTCGCATTCAGGCGGAAATAGCTCTGCAGCGGGAAGTCGAGCTTGGTGTCTTTCGGCACGTACACGAAGCTGCCGCCCGACCACACGGCGCCGTGGAGCGCTGCGAATTTATGGTCGGTGGGCGGAATGAGCGTCATGAATTTCTCGCGAATGAGCGGCTCCCACTTGGGGTCGTGCAGGGCTTCTTCGATGCCCGAATACACGATGCCCATCTTCGAGGCGGTGTCTTGCATGTTGTGATACACGAGCTCGGAGTCGTACTGGGCGCCGACGCCTGCGAGATACGCGCGCTCGGCTTGTGGAATGCCCAGACGGTCGAACGTGTTCTTCACGTCGTCGGGCAGGCTTTCCCAGTCGCTTTTCTGATCGGTATTGGGCTTGACGTAAGTGACGATGTTGTCCATGTCCAAGCCCGCGATGGACGGACCCCAATCGGGGGCAGACATGCCCTTGTAAATTTCGAGCGACTTCAGGCGAAACTCGAGCATCCATTCAGGCTCGTCTTTCTTCGCGGAAATCTCGCGTACGATTTCGGGCGTGAGGCCCGCATCGAGGCGCTCGAAGCCCTCTTCGCCGTAGCGGAAGTCGTAGAGGCTGCGGTCGATGTCCGCAACTTCGGAATGTTGCTTTGCCATAGTGAGCCTCCGCCTTTACGCTTGCGCGGCCTGGGCGGCTTGCTCGAACTGTTCGAAGCCTTCCGTGTCGATTTTCTCTATGAGCGAGGCCGGGCCTTCGTGCACCATGCGGCCCTTCACCATGACATGCACGCGGTCGACATCGACGCGCTCAAGAATGCGCGTGTTGTGCGTGATGATGATGAGCGTGCCGTCACAGGTGCGGCGGTATGCATCGATGCCGCGCGAAACGACGGAAAGGGCGTCGACGTCGAGGCCCGAGTCGGTTTCGTCGAGAATGGCCAGCTTCGGCTTGAGCAGCAGCAGCTGCAGCATTTCGAGCTTCTTCTTTTCGCCGCCCGAGAAGCCAACGCCCAGCTCGCGGTCGAGGTAGGCGGGGTCGAAGTCGAGTTCTTCGCACAGTTCTTGGGTGTGCTTGCGGAACTGCTTGCCCTTAAGGTTCAGGCCTTCGCGGCCAGCGGCTGCTGCACGCAGGAAGCTCGACAGCGGAACGCCGGGAATTTCGACGGGCGCCTGGAAGCTCAAGAACATGCCTGCATGGCTGCGCTTGTCGGGCGAAAGCGTAGTAACGTCCTGGCCGTTGAACACGATGGAGCCAGCGGTCACGTTGTACGTGGGATCGCCCATTACGACATGGCCAAGGGTGGATTTGCCGGCGCCGTTAGGGCCCATGAGCACGTGGGTTTCGCCTTGAGCGACGCTCAGGTCGATGCCGTGCAGGATCTCCTTTTCGTCGACCGACGCGGTAAGGCCGCTGACGCGCAGCAGCTCTCCCGTTGAGGTTTCTAATGCCATGGCAATTGCCTTTCTCTTATATATACCCCTTTTGAATACAAGAGTTGTTGGCAGGCGACGCTGCATGGTGCCTTCGTCTTCTGATTGAGGCGCCCGCGCGTGCAAGCCTATTAAACCAACCTATGTAACGGGATTAAGATAAACCAACCAGGCACCTCATTCAAGGCGAATTATCCTTCCATGGGACGAATTGGCACGAAGAGTCCTTATGAGGTTGCTGAGAGAGTGATTGCTGGGATGGTGACGGGTTGCTTGAGTGGCGCGGTTTCTGGGGTGGCGCGGTTTCTGGGGTGGGTGCACGTGAAGGCGTCGGTTGGTTCGCTGCGGCGGGGGCGTTGGAATAGGGGCGGTTGCTTTGCTTTGTCGTTATGGCTCGCTCGGCTTGGTACCTGCGCCTATTGGCGCTTTTGTTGAGCGCGGCTGCTGCACTCTGCCTTCGTGCAGTACTGCGTAGCGTCATATTGCCGTGCGGCGTTCCGGCTCTTTCGTCCTCACGTTTGGTTTACGTTCGCGCAACGGTTTTCTGCTTATTGACGGCATGGTCGATGCTTCTTCTTTCTAAAAGGCTATACTCTGGCAGTTACGAAAAACGGCTACGCTTCTGCTTGGCCGCTTCGAGTCGATATTGAAATGATTGGTATGCCGAATTCGAAACTGCTGACAATTGCCGTTCCCGCATATAATGCTGCGTCTTATTTGCACACGTGCCTCGATTCGCTCGTTCGGTCGGGCGACGAGGTTGAAGTGCTCGTTGTCAATGACGGTTCGAAGGATGGCACGCTTCAGGTGGCGCGCGATTACGCCGAGCGTTATCCGGGCATTGTTGTGGCTGTTGACCAAGAGAATCGCAACTGGGGCGGTGCGGTGAACCATGCTCTCGAACTGGCGTCGGGAACGTTCTTTTATATCGTCGACTCTGATGATTGGCTCGATTCCGCGAAGCTCACCGAGGTCGTTTCTCGCCTTCGCATGTTGGAGGAACAACGGGCGGGCGTTGATTTGTACATGGTGAATTACGTGTACAACCGCGTAGAAAACGGCGACCGACATACTATTTCGTACGAGAAGCTTCTTCCGAGCGATAAGGTCGTTGGCTGGGATGCGATGAACAATCCAAGCCTTGACCAGTACATCATGATTCACAGCGCGATTTATCGCACGAGCGTGGTGCGCGAGAGCGGCTTGGTGTTGCCCGAAGGCATGTCGTATATGGACAGCCTGCTCATGCTCAAGCCCCTGCGTTTCGTGAAGAAGCTCTATTACCACGATTGCGACTTGTATTGGTACACCATTGGCCGCGAGGGCCAGTCAATTGACCCTTCGGTGCTCAAGCGCCACATCGCTGACCAGATTCATGCGACGCATCTAGCAATTGACGGTTTTGACTATGAAAAGCTGCAGGCGATTAGCCCTCGTTTGGCGGGTTGCTCGATGCGGTATCTTTCCGCGATGCTCACCGTTTCGTCTATCCATCTGTTCCAAATCAATACGCCCGAATCTATCGAGGATAATAAGAAGCTGTGGCGCTACCTTCGCCAGAGCGATCCTGTGCTGTGCCGCAAGCTTCGCTTCACGTTGGCGGGTCTGGTTAATCGTAAAACGGCACTCGGTCGCTGGGCTGCGAAATGCGGCTACGGTATAGCGGCGAACCTGTTCAAATTCGCATAGCGCAACGTGAGAAGAGGCCATGGCAAACGACAATCAGAAAAAAGAGCCATTTGAAGAGGCGATTCTCGAGCCGAATTTGCTCAACGAAATCGCCCCCGAGACAGCTATGGAGCGACCTCATATCAAGGGTCGTTTGCTCAATGTCGTGCTGTGCATTTTCGCGTTCGGCATGCTCGTTGGTTACCTGTTTTTCGCGGGCGAGGGCGAAGGCATGGCCAATGCCCTTTCGAGCATGCGCTGGCCGTGGCTCGTGCTTGCGGTGCTCATGGTCGTGGGATATTGGTTTTTCGAATCGGTGTGCATGCAAATTTTCTCGCGTGATATGTTTCCGAAATTCCGTTTCCGCGATACGTTTTTGTGCACGATTATCGGCCAGTATTTCAATTGCATCACACCACTATCGAGCGGAGGTCAGCCGTTTCAGGCGTATTACTACAACCGTTTCGGCATGCCGCTTTCCAAGAGCATGCCGATGCTCGTGAGCCGCTTTGTGACCTATCAAGTTGCGACGAGCGCTTTTTGTGCATTGGTGCTGTTGTTCCGCCTGCATTATTTCGTCGAGGAGAACTCCGCGCTCACCACGCTTGTCGTTATCGGCTTCATTGGCGGCTTGGGACTGCTTTTGATGCTGCTGGCCATCGCATTTTGGCGCAATGGCATCGTGAAACTTATGACCTGGGCGTTTAAGCTTGCGGGCAAGATGCATATCGTGAAAGACCCTGAAAAACGGATTGTCGATACCACCAAGACTATCGACGACGCGTACAACGAGATGCGCTACATGATGAAAAAGCCGCGTCTGTTTGCGAGAAGCATCGCGGTTACGTTCGTCCAGCTGCTTGAATTCTTTGCCATTAGCTACGTGATTATGCGCGGTTTGGGCTGCGACGGCGATTTTCTTACCGTGATTTCGTGTCAGGCGTTCGTGTACATGATTTCGTCGTTCGTTCCCACCCCAGGTGCCATGGGTGCTGCCGAAACGAGCTACGCGCTTTTCTTCAGCACGATTTACCCAAGCGCGTCGTTTGTCGCGCTCTCAACGTTCATTTGGCGTTTCCTTACATTCTATTTCCCTATTGTGACAGGTATGCTGGTTACGCTCGCCGTGAATCGCGGCGATGCTGTGCGCGCCCAAGAGGCCAATAAAAATCTCGAATAAGAATAACGGGCGTTCGGAAATTGCCACGATGCTGCGCGGGGTTGCGGTTTGGGCTTTGAAGCTCGGCTGCATTGTGGCCCGGTTGTATCGCCAATGCACCCTTGACCGTCGATGTCGGTTTTCTTCATTGATTTGCTCAATTCGCAAAGCGAGCGAATGCGGGCGAGGTCGGCGAAGGGCGTATCTGGTCGGAAACGACGAGTTGGGGAGAGCATCGCGTTTGTGACTGCGCTAGTATGTGCAGCATTGCGATTCGTTTGTTGCCTGAAAGGGGCGCCTCATGAGCTTGGCTGATATTCTGCATATTGAAATCGTCGAAGATACCCCTGAGCGCTATGTCATGCACACGCCTGTGACGGCGGATATGCTGCAGCCTCATGGCGTGATTCATGGCGGTATTAGTGCATATTTGGCGGAGCATGCGGCGAGCGAATGCATTACGGCCCATACCGATCCTGCGATTTCGCATGCATTGGGCCTGGAGCTCACTACCACGCATCTGTTGCCCGTATATGAAGGCGACACCGTCGAAACTGTGGCCACGCCGGTGCGCGACGGCGGTCGCGTGCGCGTATGGAAGGTCGAGCAATTCCGCATGTCGGACGGCCAAATGTTCAACACGTCTCAAATGACAATGTACATGAAGAAGGTTAAGTAACTTTCGGCATGGTGCTGACGAGTCGGCGGGGCATATCGCGTGCGGTTGGACTCGTTCATGCATGTGCTTTTGACTCGCGTTGGTGCTTCTGAGCGATTTCATCTCGAAGCGTGTCGAACCTGTTAAACGCTACGAGCATTTGGCAGGTTCGGACGCTGCGTCGCGTCGAGGCTCCAAGTCGGCTCTTGCCCCAACCGCTCGCCGTGTAGCTTATGCACAAATAGAACCCTACTAGTTACATTTCGCTCCATTTCACTATAGTGATATGCGGCGGGTAGCAATTCCCGCTTGTTTTATCGCTAGGCAGGAGTGCTTATGGAACTGATAGTCTCGTTGATCATGGTGCCGTGCGTGGCAGCGCTGCTCATGCTCGTCGTGCGTGCCGACAAGGCTCGCGACGTGCTGTGCGTGGCGTCCGCTGCCGTTATCGCGCTGCTCTCCATCGCGTTCGCCGTCCAAAATTTGGGCGCGGGTTCGCTGTATTTCGACCTCCCCATGGAGTACAGCCACTTCCTTGCCGTAGTCAATATTGTCATCGATATCACGGTTGGCCTGTACATCGTGTGCTACTCGGTGAAGTATCGCCGCGTGCTGCCGCTCGTGCTGGCAATTGGCCAAATTCTTACCACGCTGTGGTTTGAATACAATATTCAGCGCGAGGTGCAGTTCGAAAGCCAAATGCATGTCGACTCGCTCAGCATCATTATGGTGCTCATCCTGGGCATCGTTGGCACGGGCATTTGCGTGTACGCGCTTGGCTACATGAAAGATTTCCAGGCGCATCACCCCGAGCAGAAAGACCGCCGTCCGTGGTTCTTCGCGCTCATGTTCGCGTTCCTTTCCGCCATGTACAACGTTGTGCTTTCCGACAACCTGTGTTGGATTTACACAGCCTGGGAAGTCACCACGCTGTGCTCGTTCTTGCTCATCGGCTTCACGAAGACTGAAGAAGCCATCAACAACGCATTCCGCCAGATCGTCATGAACATGTTGGGCGGCCTCGCGTTCCAAGCGGCAATTCTCTGGCTTGGTCTTCAGGGCGAGTCGCGCCTGTTCAGCGTGTTTTTGAAAACTGCTGCGAACGCGGCCGTCGCCGACCCCGTCGCGGCCGGCGTGTTCGTTTTGCCCGTGGCTCTGCTCGCGTTCGCCGGCATGACGAAGGCGGCGCAGATGCCGTTCCACACGTGGCTTCTGGGCGCTATGGTTGCGCCTACACCCACCAGCGCGCTTCTGCATTCTTCCACCATGGTGAAAGCTGGCTGCTTCCTGCTTATCAAGCTCTCGCCGCTGTTCCTGGTTTTCCCCGTGGCGTCGGCCATGGTCGTGCTCATTGGCGGCCTCACGTTCTGCTTGGCTTCCTTTATGGCCATCTCGCAGAGCAACGCTAAGCGCGTGCTCGCGTACTCGACCATCGCTAACTTGGGTCTGATTGTCGCCTGCGCTGGCGTTGGCACGCCTGAAGCGGTGTGGGCGGCCATTTTCCTGGTCATTTTCCACGCTGTGGCGAAGTCGCTGCTGTTCCTGTGCGTCGGCACCGCCGAACATCACATCGGCAGCCGCGACATCGAAGACATGGACGGCTTGTTCGAGCGCATGCCGCGCCTGGCTCGCTTTATGATGCTCGGCATCATGGCCATGTTCGTGGCTCCGTTCGGCATGCTCGTTTCGAAGTGGGCGACGCTCGCGAGCTTCGCGTCTTCGGGTGAAGTGCTGCTGCTCGTGCTGCTAGCATTCGGCAGCGCCGCGACGTTCATGTTCTGGGGCAAGTGGCTCGGCAAACTCGCCGGCATCGCTGCCCACGAGCAGAACGTCGAGCTTTCGGTTCATAAGAGCGAATGGTTCGCCCTCGCGCTCATGGCGGTGCTCACGGCCGGTGCCTGCATCTGCATGCCCACGCTGTCCAACCTGTTCGTCCAGCCGTACCTCGTTGTGACCTACGGTGCGCTCGGCGCGAACATCGGCGTCGACAACATGTACATCATGTCCATCATCGCGCTTGCGGTTGTGGTTATGCTCTTCGGCACGCTTGGCATGTCGAAGTCGAAGAAGACCGTGCCCGTGTACATGGCCGGTATCACCGTCAATTCCGACGAACGCCTCTTCCGCGGTTCGTTGGGCGGCGAAGTGAAGGCCACCTCGCGCAACTGGTACATGAATGAGCTCTTCGGCGAGAAGGTGCTCGACAAGCCTGCCACCATCGTGACTGCCGTGATCATGGTCGTGGGCCTGGTTGCGAGCCTTGCGGGTTCGCAGATAGGCGCCGAGTACTTCGTTGGCACGTCGCTTGCCATGTACATGCCGCTTGCCACGATGAACGAGGGCTTGCTGCAAACGCTGCTCGGCATCGTGCTGTTCGCCATCGCCGGCCCCGTGGTTGGCTGCCTACTCGCGGGCCTCGACCGCAAAATCACGGCTCGCATGCAGGGCCGTGTTGGACCTCCGTTGCTGCAGCCCTACTACGATGTGCGTAAGCTCATCGAGAAAGACGACGTGAGTGTGAACACCGTCGAAGGCACCTACATCACCTTCGCGCTCGTGCTCACGGTTATCGGCGGCGGCGTGTTCTTTGCGGGCGGCAACTTCCTGATGTGCATCTTCCTCATCACGCTTTCGGCGCTGTTCTTCATTGTGGCTGCGTATTCTTCGCGCTCCCCGTATTCCGAGGTTGGCGCCGACCGCGAAACGCTGCAGGTCATGGCGTATGAACCCACGGTGCTCTTCGTTGCCGTGTGCATGTTCTTGGCTCTGGGCACCTTCGATGTGGCGGGCGTCGCGAACATCGGCCTTCCGATGATTGTCGTGTGCATTCCCGCATTCCTGGCGCTCATGTTCGTGCTTACCATTAAGCTGCGTAAGTCGCCGTTCGACCTGTCATACAGCCACCACGCGCACCAAGAGCTTGTGAAGGGCGTCACGACCGAAATGAGCGGTCGCACGTTGGCGAAGGTCGAGGTCATGCACTGGTGCGAGACCACGTTGTTCCTGGGCTGGGTCGCAATGTTCTTCATCTGGGACAACCCGGTATCTATCGTGCTCGCTGTTGTCGTGGCCGCGCTCGCGTTCTTCCTCGAGATCTTCATCGACAACAATTTCGCGCGTGTGAAGTGGCAGAAGTGCCTGAAGTGGGCATGGATTGTGGCGCTGGTGTGCGGTCTTGCCAACACTGCCTGGCTCGTGTTCGCCCTTATCGCGTAAAGGAGGCTCGCTTTGAGTAACGTTTCGAAATCTCCCTGGGTCATCCATTACGACGGCTCAAGCTGCAACGGCTGTGACATTGAGGTGCTTGCCGCGCTCTCGCCGCTCTACGACGCCGAACGCTTTGGCGTTGTAAACACGGGCAACCCGAAGCACGCCGACATTCTTTTGGTCACGGGTGCTGTGAATGCGCAGAATACCGAAGTGCTGCGCGAGATTTACGACCAGATGATTGAGCCGAAAGTCGTTGTGGCATGTGGCGTTTGCGCCTGCTCGGGCGGCATTTTCCGCGATTGCTACAACGTCATTGGCGGCGTGGACCAGGCGATTCCCGTCGATGTGTACGCTCCCGGGTGCGCGATTCGCCCCGAGACCATCATCGACGCGGTGGTAGAGGGCATTGGCGTGCTGGAAGAGAAGCGCGCGAAGCTTGCGGAAGCTCGAAAGGGGGCTTAAGGGCAATGCAAATGGCTCAGCATTTCGAAGACATTTCGATTGACGATATCCTCAGCGTCGCAGAGCGCGAGCATGAAGCGCATTCTCGTTTCGTGCAGGTGCTTTGCATTAATGGCGAAGAAGGCATCGATCTGGTGTATTCCTATCAAAAAACGGCCGATCAGGGCTATGCGGTGCATAACTATCGCGTGCATGGGGTGAAGCCCGAAACGCATATTCCCTCGGTTACGAAGTTCTACCTTGTCGCGTTTCCCTTTGAAAATGAGGCGCACGACCTGTTCGGCGTGCAGGTGGACGATATCGCCATCGACTTCAAGGGCGGTTTCTACAAGGTCGCCATGGATAAGCCCATGACGGTTATTTCCCCCGCGCAGAAGGCGGCGCGTGAAAAGGCTGCGAAATTGGCCGCCGCAAAGGCCGCCAAGGCTGCAAAGGCCGCTCAAGAGGCCGCCTCGAAAGCCGAAGCTGCGGCTGGCGAGGGCGCCCAGGCTGCACCTGGCATTGATTGGGAAGCGGAGCGCGCGAAGGTCGAGGCCAAGTGCGCGAACCTCGACGCCGACAAGGCCGCCAAGGTTATGGCTGCCTTTGAGGCGAAGGTGAAGAAGGCCCAGGCCAAAGCTGCCAAGGAGGCAGACGTTAAGCCCGCGGTTGATTGGGAAGCCGAGCGCGCGAAGGTCGAGGCCAAGTGCGCGAATCTGCCCGAAGACAAAGCCGCGAAAGTGATGGCGGCATTTGAAGCGAAGGTGCACGCCGCTCAAGGCGACGCGTCTGCGAAAGGCGGTGAGTAGCATGGGCAAGGCGACCGTGATTCCTTTCGGCCCGCAGCACCCTGTGTTGCCCGAGCCTTTGCATTTGGATCTCGTGGTTGAAGACGAGCACGTTATTGAGGCAATTCCGCAGATTGGCTTCGTGCATCGCGGATTGGAGAAGCTCGTCGAGACGCGCGACATCCACCAGTTCATCTATGTTGCAGAACGCATTTGCGGCATTTGCAGCTTCGGCCACTCGCTCGGTTATGCCGAGACCGTCGAATCGCTCATGGGCGTGGAAGTTCCCAGGCGCGCGCAGTATCTGCGCGTGATTCTGCACGAGCTGTCCCGTGTGCATTCGCACCTTTTGTGGCTGGGCCTTGCCGCTGACGCTTTCGGTTTCGAGAGCCTGTTCATGCATTGCTGGCGTTTGCGCGAGCGCGTGCTCGACATTTTCGAGGCCACCACGGGCGGCCGCGTGATTCTGTCGTACGTGCAAATCGGCGGAGTCGTGCGCGATATCGATGCCGACACGCTTCGTTGGATTTGCGACAAGCTCGATTCCATCGAGGGCGAATATAAGGAAATTTGCGCGACCTTCCTGAAGGATTCCTCGGTGCGCAGCCGTTTGGACGGGGTTGGCTATCTGAGCCAAGAGCAGGCTTCCGAGCTGTGCATGGTTGGTCCGTTCGCCCGTGCGAGCAATGTGCCGTACGATTGCCGCGTTTTGGGCCATGGCGCCTATGGCGAGCTGTGCGATTTCACGCCCATCACGTCTACCGGCGGCGACTGCCTCGCCCGCGTCGAGGTGCGTTGTGCGGAAGTGAACCAATCTATCGCCATCGTCAAAGAGCTTGCCGCCAAGATTCCCAACGACGGCATCGGTGAGAAGAGCAAGCTCAAGCCTGCGGCCGGCGCCCAGGCGTGCAACGTGCTCGAGCAGCCTCGCGGCGAATGCTACTACTACGCGCTGGGCAACGGCACAGCGAACTTGGAACGCATGCGCATGCGCACGCCCACCACGCAGAATCTTGCCGGCATGGTGAAAGCGCTCGAAGGGTGCGATTTGGCCGATGTTCCTAATATCATTTTGACGATTGACCCGTGTATCAGCTGTTCGGAAAGGTAGGGCAATGGGAAGCTTCAAACTGGGGAAGATGACCCTGCGCTCGCTGTTCGGCAAACCTGAAACGGTCATGTACCCGCTCGAAAAACGCGACATTCCCGCAGGCCATCGTGGCATGGTGGAAATCGACATGGCAAAGTGCATTCTGTGCGGTATTTGCGTGAAACGTTGCCCGTGCTCGGCCATCGAAGTCGATAAGGCCGCCGGAACGTGGTCCATCAACCATTTCGGCTGCATTCAGTGCGACACGTGCGTGCGTGAATGTCCGAAGGGCGCGCTTTCCATGAGCATGGAATTCCCGCATGTTGCGCCCGTGAAAACGCGCCAGGTCGAAAGCAAGCCTGAGCCTACGCCCGAAGAGCTTGCCGCTGAAGCTGCCAAGAAGGCCGAACGCGAGGCGCGCATCGCCGCCGCGAAGGCCGCCAAGGCTGCTCAAGAAGCCGAAAGCGCGAAGGAATAACTCAAACGCCGCCCCCGATGATTCTTGAATCTCCGGGGGCGGCTTGCGTTTGTTGAGAGGGTCGGAAGCGGCGCTTTCGGCAGATTTCGCTTTTCTTGAAGGCGTGGTTATTTAAAATTGCCGCGTCCTTCTCTTTCGCAATTCAGCTCAGAAATTTTCCTGCACTAATTTCAACAGCTGTGTGCCAGATGTTTGAAAACACGGTATAGTGCGTTTTTATACGAAATCGCTTGTGTAGAATGATTTTTGCTCGTCACGGCGAGCTTATTTCGGTTTTCAGCAGTGGAAGTTGGGCTATGAGCGACGAAAAAGAGAAACGACCTTCGTGGGATACGCCTGAAAGCGAAGTGACCAATCGCATTTTCACGGCGGCGAACGTGGTGTCGTTCATTCGTCTGTGCATGGTGCCCGTGTATTTGGTGCTGCTGCTCGATGGTCACGATATTCTGGCAACGTTCATTTTCGCGCTTGCCGCTTCCACCGACTTCATTGACGGCCAGCTCGCTCGTCGCACGCATACCGTCTCGAGGCTCGGCCGTCTGCTTGACCCCGCTGTCGATCGCGCGCTCATGGTGTTTGGCGTGGTTGGCCTGTTGCTCGTGGGGCGACTGCCGGTATGGATTGTGGCGCTTGTGATCGCTCGCGACCTGCTGCTGATTGTTGGCGGCGCATACTTAGGCGCTCGCTACAAGGCGCGCGTTGCCGTTATTTTCCCTGGTAAAGTTGCTACCACGCTGTTGTTCGTGGGTTTTGCGGGCCTGCTTTTGAACTGGCCGCTCGTTGCGGGCCTTGCCGTATGCGACTTCGCATGGCTTCCCGGCTTTAACGCCGAGCCGTGCTCGTGGGGCATTTGGTTCGTGTATGCCGGCCTCATTTTGTGTATCTACACGACCACGGTGTATGTGCTTCGCGGCATTGCCGCCATGAATCAGGTTAAGGCCGAGCGCGCTGCCGCGAAGACTCAGGCGGCCAAGGCGGAGTAGGGGACATCTGCGAAGCGCGCAGGCGCTCTGGCGTGCTCTCCATTTCCTTAAAACAAAATCGTTCTTTATGCCGCGCCCCGAAGAGCGTGGCATTTTACTTTGATATTCAAAATTTCTCTTCCTATGCATGCTTTAGTGCGCTAAAGTAATCGTCACGACTTTATGGGTCGGGCGTCCCATGCGCTCGCCTGCTGTGAAGTCGCGAGGCTCTCCACAAGGAAGGACTTCCCGATGTCGAAGTACTATCAAGAAGAAATCGAGTGCATGGAGCACTCGAAGCTCGAGGAACTTCAGCTCGAGCGTTTGCGCGACGTTGCCGTTCGCTGTTACGAGAACATCCCTCTCTACAAGCAGCGCTTTGATGAGGCTGGCGTCGATCCGTACCATATCGAATCTCTCGAAGACATCAAGAAGTTTCCCTTTACCGTGAAGCAGGACATGCGCGACGCCTATCCGTTCGGTCTGTTCGCTGTGCCTCGCTCCGAATGCGTGCGCGTGCATGCGTCTTCGGGCACCACGGGCCAGGCGACCGTTGTGGGTTACACGAAAGACGACCTGCAGGTGTGGGGCGATTGCTTCGCGCGTGGCATTTCCATGCTCGGCGGCGGAGAAGATTCCGTCGTGCAGGTTTCCTATGGCTATGGCTTGTTCACGGGCGGTTTGGGCGCGCATTTCGGCGCCGAAGCCGCGGGCGCCATGGTCGTTCCCATGTCCACGGGCAACACCAAGCGCCAAATTCAGATCATGAAAGATTTCGGTGTCACCATTCTGTGCGCGACGCCTTCGTATGCGCTGCTCATCGCCGATACCATTGCGGAAATGGGCATGAGCATGGACGAATTCAAACTCACCGGCGTCATCCTTGGCGCTGAGCCTTGCAGCGAAGCGACGCGCGACGAGATTCGCCGCAAGCTTGGCGTGCAATACTGCGACGTGTATGGCCTTTCCGAAATCATGGGCCCGGGCGTTGCCATGGAGTGCTCCGAGGCGAACGGCTTGCACCTGTGCGAAGATCAGTTCCTGGCAGAAATCGTGAACCCCGACACCTTCGAGCCTGTGCCCGACGGCGAATTTGGCGAGCTCGTCATTACCACGCTCACGCGCCAGTGCACCCCGCTCATTCGCTATCGCACGCGCGACCTTACGCGCTTCATTCCGGGTGAGTGCGCCTGCGGCCGTACGCATAAGAAAATCGACCGCATCGTGGGCCGCACCGACGACATGCTCATTATTCGCGGTGTGAATGTGTTCCCGTCGCAAATCGAGCAGGTCGTGAACAGCTTCGACGAAATTACCCCGCATTACCAAATCGTGCTCACCACGAAGGGCACGCTCGACCAAATTGAGCTGCGCGTGGAAACCGCGCCCGACTTCCCGTTCGACGAGATTCGCGCGCTCGAAGATTTGAAGAAGCGTTTGGCGGCTGCCTTGAAGTCGAATTTGCAGATTGCTGTTAAGATTAAATTCTGCGAGCCGAAGACTATCGAACGCAGCGAGGGCAAATCGAAGCGCGTTATCGATTTGCGCGAAGTGAAGCAGCAGAACTAACGAGGGGGAGCACAATCATGATCGAACAGCTCACCGTTTTCATCCAAAACGAGAAGGGCCGCCTGTCTGGCCTGTGCCGCACGCTTGCCGATGCGAATATCAACATGCATGACCTTTTCATCGCCGACACGAGCGACTTCGGCGTCGTGCGCGTCTTCTGCGATACGCCCCAGGCCGCCGCGAAGGTGCTCGACGAAGCGGGCTTCCGCGCGAGCGTTACCAAGGTGCTCGCCGTGCGCGTTCCTAACGAACCGGGCGGTTTGGCCCACTTGCTCGAGACCATCGAATCGATGGGCGCCAATATCGAATACGGCTATTGCTTTTCGCGTGGAGAGGCCACGGCCATTGACGTTTTGAAGGTTGTAGACGATACCGTTGAAGGCAAGCTTTCCGAAGCTGGCTTCGATGTTGTTTCTGCCGAGGAGGTCTATAAGCTTGATTAGGGCTTTAGCTCATCAACGCAATAGATTCGAAGCGCTCGCACCTGCGGGCGCTTCCGTTGTTTCGCGCGCGGGCCACATTCTTGCGGCGTTCGTGCTCGCTGGCACGTTTGCGCTTTCTGCGCCCGCGGCCGCTTTCGCCGAGGTGCTCGAGAGCGATGAAATCGGCAACAAAACCGTTGCCGCGCGCGGCCTTTCCGTTGATGCGTGTCCCGATATCGAGGCGACGCACGCCATGCTCGTGGGCTCCGATGGCACCGTGTATTTTTCGCGCGATGTGAATGCGGAAGTGAAAATCGCGTCGCTCACGAAAATCATGACGGCAGTTGTGGCCCTTGAGAACGCGCCACTCGACCTTACCGTGACGGTCGACAACGAAGCAGCCACGGTGGGCGAGTCGAGCGCGGGGCTTTTGGAAGGCGACACCATGTCGCTTGAGACGGCCCTGTATGCGCTCATGGTTCCCTCGGGCAACGATGCGGGCATCGCCATTGCGAAGTCGGTCGGCGCCCATATGTCGGGCGATGCCGCGACGGGCTACGATACGTTCATCGCCGCGATGAACGCGAAGGCCGCCGATCTGGGTATGTCCCATTCGGTGTACACGAACCCCCATGGCCTCGATTTCGATGCGTTCGGCGATGAAGACCTGCATTCGAGCGCACGCGACGTTGCGACGCTCGTGTCGTACGCCATGCAGAACGATACGTTCCGCGGCATCGTTGACGCGGGTTCGACGACGATAACGGTCACGTCTGCCGACGGCACGGCGCGCAATGTTGCGCTGCAAACCACCGATGAGCTCATGGGCGTGTACGACGGCATTTGCGGCGTGAAAACCGGAACGACCGACGATGCGGGCTACTGCTTCGCGGGCGCCGTTTCGCGCGATGCGGGCGAGCTCTACAGCGTGGTGCTCGATTCGCCGTCGAGCGACGAGCGCTTCAGCGATACCGTGGCGCTTATGGATTGGGCATATGCCAATATCGCACAACGCTCGCTGGTCAATAGCGACCAGTATGTGGAATATCTTGGCGCCCACGTGCCGCTCGTGGCCAAAGTGGCTCATAATGATTGGGTGGATGTTGCCGTCGATGCCACCGTCGCCGATCCCGATTTGACCGCGAACGTCTTTGCCGCGTTCGGCCCTGTTCAAGCGAAGGCGACGTTCAACGAGCTTTCCGGCGATGTGCATGCGGGCGATGTGATTGGCAGCCTTGTTTTCATGCAAGACGACAACCAAATCGCGCAAACGGACATCATCGCTGCCGAAGACGTTGCCGCGCCGAATTTCTTCCAAGGCATCGGCGTTGGCTTCGATCGCTGGATTCGCTCGATTCAGCATCAGCCCACGGTGGCAGAAACGCAGGAATGCTATTACACGCAGGCTTTAAACGATCGCTAGCGTGCGTTTGAGGTGAGGAAACTATGCGCCGCCGCAGCGCCCGATGCGGTGTGAGAGATAACGAGGTGAACGCCATGACCGATGAGACCATGGGTACCGTTTTGCAGAACTGCCCGGTGTGCGGTGCGCCTGTTGCCGCCGACGCTACCGCGTGCGAGGCGTGCGGGTTCAAGCTGCTTGGCCGCACCCAGGCTTTCAAACCGCTGAACATGCAGGCCCAGGCAAGCCCTGCGATGGCAAACCCTGCGCTGCTTTCGGAGGCGACTCTGAAAATCGTGAAGGGCCCGCAAATCGGCAGCTCATTCCGCCTGGCGGCCGATCGTCTTACCGTGGGCCGCAGCCCGCAGTGCGACATCTTCCTAAACGACATGACGGTTTCGCGCATGCATGCGACCATTGAGCGCACGCCGGCCGGCTTCCGCATTAGCGACGCCGACTCGTTCAATGGCCTGTGGGTAAACAACCTCAATGTGAAAGACGCTGACCTGCGCGATGGCGACATCGTTCAGATTGGCACGTTCTGCCTGATGTATTTGGCTACGCCAACCATGCGCTAGGCGTCCATAGGCCCGCCTAGCGGGCCTTTTTCTTATCGCGAAAGCGAGTTTTTGTACGACCCAAGGGGGATTGGATTTATGGAACTTATTTCCGGCAACGAGGCGATTGCTCGCGGCGCGTGGGAGGCTGGCGCCACTATTGGCGTGGCATACCCCGGCACGCCTTCGACCGAAACCATGGAAACGTTCGCGAAACAGCCCGGCGTATATGCCGAATGGTGCCCGAATGAGAAAGTCGCCGTGGAAGTTGGCTTGGGCGCATGCGCCGCTGGCCGCCGCGTGCTCTCGAGCATGAAGCACGTGGGCGTCAACGTGGCTGCCGACCCCTTGTTCACCGCTGCCTACACGGGCGTCAACGGCGGTTTCGTGATTCTCACGGCCGATGACCCGGGCATGCACTCCTCTCAAAACGAGCAGGATTCGCGCTTTTATGCCCGCGCCGCGCATATTCCCATGTTCGATCCCGCCGATTCTTCCGAAGCGCTTGCCTTCACCAAAAACGCCTTCGAGGTGTCCGAGCGCTTCGATATGCCGTGCATGATTCGCTCCACGGTGCGCGTGTCTCATACGAAATGCCCTGTTGAGCTGGGCGAGCGTGTGGAGGTTGAGCCGAAGCCCTATGCGAAAGATGCTGCGAAGTGGGTCATGATGCCCGCATACGCCAAGCCGCGCCGCGTGTCGCTCGATGCGCGTGTGGCTGCTGTGACCGAGTATGCCGAAACGTGCGAATTCAACCGCATTGAGCGCAACGAGGGCGCAATCGGCGTTATTTGCTGCGGTGCAACCTATCAGCACGTGCGCGAGGCGCTGCCGCAGGCCGACATCCTGAAGCTTGGCATGTCGTGGCCGCTTCCTCCGAAGAAGATTCGTGAATTCGCCGCTTCCGTCGAAAACGTGTACGTTGTCGAAGAGGGCAGCGATTATTTGAGCGAAGGCGTGCGCGCCCTGGGCGTGCAGCTTTCCGAGCCTGAAGGTACGCTGTGTCCCGATGGCGAGCTTACCCCTGGCGCCATTGCAGTCGCCTTCGGCGCTCAGGCCCCCGAGCATGCCGAGATGCGCGACGATTTGCCAGGTCGTCCGCCGGCGCTGTGTCCTGGCTGCCCGCACCGCCTTGTGTTTCGCGAGCTTTCCCGTATGAAGGCCATCGTCACGGGCGATATTGGATGCTATACGCTCGGCGCGCTCGCCCCGCTTTCCGCGATGGACACTTGTGTCGATATGGGCGCGTCCATTTCCATGAGCCACGGCTTTGAGCTGGGCTTGCAGGGCCGCGAGCATAAGCCCGTGGTTGCGGTTATCGGCGATTCCACGTTCGCGCATTCGGGCATCACGTCGCTTTTGAACACGGTGTACAACCGCGGCGCGGGCATCGTGTGCATTCTCGACAACCGCACCACGGCCATGACCGGCCACCAGGGCAATCCGGTGAACGGCATTACATTGCAGCATCGAGAAAGCCGCGAACTTGATTTGCCTGGTTTGGTGCGCGCGCTCGGCGTGGAAGACGTTGCCGTGGTGAACCCGATGGATTTGAAGGCCACCCGCGCGGCGCTGAAGGCTGCGGCTCAAAATGCCGACGAGCTTTCCGTAATTATCTTCTGCTCGCCGTGCGTGCTGCTCTCGAAAACCCATGAGCCCGCGCTTGTTGTGTCTTCCGATTGCCGCGCGTGCGGTGCGTGCACGCTTATCGGTTGCCCTGCTATTTCTCGCGACGAAGACGGCAAAGCCCATATCGATGCCAACTTGTGCGTCGGCTGTGAGCAGTGCTCTCAGACGTGCGCGTTCGGTTGCATTGGCAAGGCGGAATAGGAAGGGCCGAAAATGAGCAACGATACGAAAACTGTGCTTCTGTCGGGCGTTGGCGGTCAGGGCGCCATTCTCGCCGCCGACATTTTGAGCCGCGTCGCCATGGCGTGCGGCCAAGACGTGAAGCTTTCCGAAATCCACGGCATGGCCCAGCGCGGCGGCGCCGTGACCACCGTGGTTCGTCTGGGCGATTCGGTGGCTTCGATGGTTGCCGACAAAGGCAGCGTCGATTACTTGGTTTCTTTCGAGAAGGTTGAGGCGCTGCGCAATATCGAGTTTCTCAAAGACGGCGGCGCGCTGCTCGTGAACGATGAGTTCATCAAGCCGCTGCCTGTCGCTACGGGTGCCGTGCAGGCTCCGAGCGGCGTTGTCGAATCGCTCGAGCAGGCGGGCGCCGTGCTGGTGCCGGCCGAAGCTTTGGCGAAAGAGGCCGGCAGCGTGAAGGCCGTGAACGTCGTGCTTCTGGGCGCGCTTTCCACGAGGCTCAACTATGACGAGGCCGTCTGGCTTTCCGTCATCGAATCGCGTGTTCCCGCAAAGTTCAAGGACGTGAATATCGCAGCCTTCAAACTTGGACGAAAGTTCGTGGAGGAATGCTCCGCATAAGGATTTTCTTCTTCAGGATTGGAGCGGCTGACATGCGTCTTCGCTTCGGGCAGGTCCTGCTCGCTCGGGCGCAATTGAGTGGGGTTTAAATGCCCACAGGACATTTAAACGTGCGGAATCTTGCGGATACGCACATCAGCCGCTCCAATCCCTGTTTAAATCAAAACCGTGCAGATAGTGCTGTTCAGCGGGGCGGTCGTGCGATTCCGATAGATTCCGCACGAGCCGAAAGCCACTTAATGTGGCTTTCGTGCGAGTCAGGACTTGACCGAAGCGGAAGCGCATGAGCGCGCCGCTGAACAGCATTTGCGAAGGATTGCTTGAAAGGGGAACTGTATGAGCATTTCTCAGATTGGTGTGTTCGTCGAGAACCATCCGGGACACGTGGCTCGTGTGCTTGACGCGTTCGTCGAGGCCGAAGTGCAGGTGCGTGGCTATTGCATGAGCGATACGGGCGACTATGGCATTGTGCGCTTCGTGGTCGATAACCCCGAAAAGGCGAAGCAGGTGCTGGCCGATATGGGCTGCGCCGTGGTCGCGAAAGAGGTTTTGTGCCTGCGCCTTGCCGACAGGCCGGGTGAGCTTGCCCGCATCATGGGCGTGTTCGCGAGGCTGAACATCAACGTTGAATACAGCTATTCACTCGTTTCCACCTATATCGCCATTTCGGTGAAAGATTTGGCGGCGGCCGAAGAGGCTTTGAAGGAAGAAGCGGTTGAGCTTATCGATCAGGCGCAACTTACTGCGCTCGTCGACCTTGATCGCAACAATGCCCAGGAAGGCAGGTAGTTCCGTGGCAGACATGACCGTGAAGGGCGCCGCGCTGAAGGCGGCGGCCGAGGGGCGCTTCGATGAGTTGCCCATCCACAACCCGTCCATCGAGTGCGCGAGCCGTGAGCGCATTGAGGCTATTCAGCTTGCTCGCCTTATTGACCAGGTTGAATGGACGTATAACCGCGTTGCATGGTATCGCGACAAAATGGACGCGATGGGCGTGAAGCCTTCCGATATCAAAACGTTGGCCGATGTGCGCAAGCTTCCCTTCACCGATAAGAACGCCTTGCGCGAAACGTTCCCGTATGGCCTGTTTGCCGAATCGCTCGACGATATCGTCGAATTGCATGCCTCTTCGGGCACCACGGGCAAGCCGATCGTCGTTGGCTACGACCGCGGCGATATGGATTTGTGGGCCGATTGCATTATGCGTCTGGTGCAAATGGCGGGCGTCGTGCCGAGCGATCGTGTGCAAATGGCATTCGGCTATGGCATGTTTACCGGCGGTTTTGGCCTGCATTATGGCCTGCAGCGCCTTGGATGCATGATGATTCCTGCGGGTTCGGGCAATACCGAGCGTCAGATTCAGATGATTCAAGACTACGGTTCCACGGTTCTCGTCGCCACGCCGAGCTACGCCATGCATGTGTGCGAAGTAGGCGAGAAGATGGGCGTCGACTGGGAGAAGAGCACTCTGCGCGTCGGCCTGTTCGGTGGCGAGCCTTGCACGCCTGCTCTGAAGGCCGAAATCGAGAGCCGCATGCATATCGTGTGCACCGACAACTATGGCCTGACCGAGGTCATGGGCCCGGGCGTTTCGGGCGAGTGCCTCGCGAGCCGCGACATGCAGCATATCGCCGAAGACCACTTCCTGTGGGAGGTCGTTGACCCGAAGACTGGCGAGCCGGTGCCCGACGGCGAAGAGGGCGAGCTCGTGCTCACGCCGCTTGGCAAGCATGCCATTCCGGTGCTTCGCTATCGCACGCACGACCTTACGCGCGTCATCAAGGAAAAGTGCGCGTGCGGCCGTACCACGGCGCGCATGCAGAAGGTGCGCAGCCGTTGCGACGACATGCTCATCATTCGTGGCACCAACGTGTTCCCGAGCCAGGTGGAAGACGTGCTTTCCACCATCGAGGGCGTCACGCCGCATTATCGCATCGTGGTCGATAACGAAACCGGCCTCGATCGCATGGTGGTGCATGTGGAGCTCAAGCCCGAAGCCTTCAGCGACTCCTTCGAGGAAATGGACGCATTCCGTCGCATGATCGAAGAGAAGCTCAAGAGCGTCATGCTCGTGGCTTCAAAGGTGAAACTCGTCGAGCCTGGCGGCATCGAGCGCTCCATAGGCAAGACGAAGCATGTGCAAGACTTGCGTAAATAACCAATATTGATACATTCAAAGCGGGCCTGGAAAAGTATTTCTTAAGGCCCGCTTTCTATGGAGGGCATTCGAAAGGGGCTTCACATGAATAATTTCACGTTCTGCGTTCCCACAAGGATTCATTTCGGCAAAGGCCAAATCTCGCATTTGAGCGAACTTGCGGAAAGCGGCTCGAATGTGCTGCTCGTCTATGGCGGCGGCTCCATTAAGAAGAGCGGCCTGTATGACGAGGCCACGGCGATTCTCGCCGATGCGGGTTTGCATGTGGTGGAGCTTTCGGGCATTGAGCCGAACCCGCGCATCGAGTCGGTTCGCGAGGGCGCACGCCTGTGCAAGGAGCACGCGATCGACATGGTGCTCGCCGTGGGCGGCGGTTCGGTTATCGATGCAGCCAAGGTTATCGCGGGTGCTGCGAAATACGACGGCGACGCGTGGGACCTGGTGCTCGATCGCACGAAAATCAAGGCCGCGCTGCCGGTGTATTCGGTGCTTACCCTTGCTGCTACAGGCTCTGAGATGGACCCGTTTGCCGTTATTTCCGATTTGAGTAAAAACGAAAAGTGGGGAACCGCCTCGCCCCTGTTCGTGCCGAAGATGTCGGTGCTCGACCCTACGTATACGTTCTCGGTCTCGAAGAAGCAGACGGCCGCTGGCACTGCCGATATGATGAGCCATGTGTTCGAAAGCTACTTCACTAATGTTGAAGGCGCCACACTGCAGGCGCATATGAGCGAGGCTCTTCTGAAAACGCTCGTGCATTATGGCCCCATTGCGCTGGCTGAACCTGATAACTACGATGCCCGTGCGAACCTCATGTGGTGCGGCTCGCATGCGATTAACGGCTTGCTCGACAGCGGCGCCGAGGTGGCGTGGTGCGTGCATCCCATGGAGCATGAACTTTCGGCGTTCTATGACATTACGCACGGCGAAGGCCTGGCCATTCTGACGCCGGTTTGGATGAAACACGTGCTTGCGAAAGACCCGAGCAAGGCAGCTGCGTTTGCCGAATATGGCCGCGCCGTGTTTGGTGCCGCCGAGGCCGATGATGCTCAGGCGGCAGCTGCTGCTATCGAGTGCACCGAGGATTTCCTGTTCAACCAGATGGGCTTGCCTTCGAAGTTGCATGAGGTCGGCATCGAAGACGAAGAGAACTTTACCGCAATGGCGAAGAAGGCCGCTGCTGGGTGCGTGGGCAGCTTCGTGCCGCTCGAGGAAAGCGACATCGTGGAAATCTACCGCGCAGCGCTGTAGACGAATTTTTGCGAGGGCGTGCCTTATCCGGATGACACGCCCTCGAGTGCTATTCTGTAGAACATGGAAAACAGCAACGTACATATCAAAGGCCGCTTCGCGCCTTCGCCCACAGGCCGCATGCACGCGGGCAATATTTTTTCGGCGCTTGTGGCGTGGCTTGTGGCGAAGTCTCAGGGCGGCACCATGGTGCTTCGCGTGGAAGATTTGGACCGCGAGCGTTCGAAGCCCCAGTTCATCGATGCGGTTCAGCGCGATTTCGAGACGCTGGGCCTTACATGGGACGAAGGCCCCTATTTTCAGCATAATCGCGACGAGGCCTATCAGGCGGCGTTCGATTCGCTCGTTGAGCGCGGTTTGGTATACCCGTGCTTTTGCACACGCGCCGATTTGCATGCGGCTTCGGCGCCGCACCATGGCGAAAAGCTTGTGTATGCGGGTACATGCCGTGCTCTGACTGCCGAGCAGCGTGCGGAAAAGGCGGCCGTGCGCAAGCCTGCGATGCGGCTCGTGGTGCCCGACGAAACCATCGTGATAGACGATTTGATCCAAGGCCACTTCGAGCAGAACCTCGCGCACGATTGCGGCGATTTTCTCATTCGTCGAAGCGATGAGGCGTTCGCGTATCAGCTCGCCGTGGTGGTTGACGATGGCGAGCAAGGCGTGAACTCCGTGGTGCGCGGCATGGACCTGCTGTGCTCGAGTCCCCAGCAGCGCTACCTGCAAGGTTTGCTCGGCTTGCCGTATGCGCAGTACGCCCATGTTCCGCTGGTGGTGGGCGAGCGAGATCGCCGCCTGTCGAAACGCGATCACGATGCCGCGCTCAATGCGCTGCTTGAGCGCTTTAAAACCCCCGAGGCGATTATTGGCCATATCGCGGGAATCACGGGTTTGGCTCCTACGTGCGACCCCGCAACTCCCGAAGAGCTGCTGCAGACGTTTAGTGTGGACGGCTTGCGGGATAAGTTTCCCGACCTCGTTCAGATTCAGTGGCGATAGAGCTTGGCTTCACGGTTTTTGCGGTTTACGGAAGCGTTTCGTAGTCGGCCATATTTCTGTGAAGCGTTGTATGTATCCGATGGCACGGTAAAGACTCACATCTCGCATATCTATCGCAAATTCGACGTGCATGGACGTCAAGAGCTGCTCGACGCCGTGCAAAGCGAACTCGCTCATTTTGAGCCAACTGCATTCGTCGATATCGAGAATTAATCGAAGCCGAATAAAACGGCTGTGTTGCGACGTATTTAGGGCAACTCATGCATAGACAATATATTGAGCGATGCTTTATGCAGTAAAGTGCTCTGCTCGATTTCCGCGTTATCTTCTTTACAGCGTAAAACAAACTCCTGAACTGGCAAGAATCGCTGCAGCGTAAAATGCGCCCAAAGCGATGTTCAGGCTGCAAATCTGAGCCATGGCGCCAATGCGCGAGTGCGAGTTGAGCGGGTTGGCGAACAGCGCCTTCAGCAGCGGAATGGCGGCGAGCAGCATGAACGGCACCACGATAAGACCGCCCGTGAAAAACACGCCCACGAGCACCACGATTGCTGCAAGCCACGCCACTACGAGCACGTGGTAGGCATTGCGAGCGTTCTCGCGGCCGAGTTTCGCGGGCAGCGTTTGGCGGCCAACAGGAATGTCTTTCTCAATATCGCACGTGTTGTTCGTCATCATAATCAGGCCCACGCCAATAATCTCGGGCACCGCCCACAGTAGCATGAGCCAATTCAAATCGCCCGTGAGCGCCTGGTAGCATGCGAGCGGAATAAGGCCGCCCATAACGCCGCCGCTTACGGCTTCGCCAATGGGCAGGTAGGAAACGGGCGTTTTGCCCGCGGAATACACCACCACAAACACGGCGCCCACAACGCCAATCGCCAAAGGAATCCAGCCGGCCTGCCAAATAACGTAGGCGCCCAGAAGAAACGCCGCCACCAAAAACCCAATGCCCAGCCGCAGTGCGCACGCGGGGTTCACGTTGTTGTACACGAGCGTGGCGTCGCTTACCTCAACGTCGTCGTCGGCTGAGTCGGTGCCTTTCACGAAGTCGTAGTAGTCGTTGAACGTGTTCACCGATGCCTGCATAAGAATGCAAATCGTGAGCAGCACGCATGCCATGATCGGCGAAATCGCGTGTCCCGTTGCCGCTGCGGCGCTCGTCGCTACGAGCGCGGGCAGAATTGCTGCCGGCCAGGTGTGCGGAGCGGCCAGTTGCACAGCCATTTTCACGGTGAATTTCTGGTATTCGGGTTTAGTGGTGCTTTCCACGGTCTCTTCTTTCGAGGTCTTGTTAGTTCTTCTTGCGCGCGCTTTGCGCGTCGTCGCGTTCGGTGTCGATGAACGGCACGGCTTCCTTCATGCGCTCAATCGTTGCGCCCAGGCGTTCGCGCAGCGTGTGACCGGCCACATCGCCCAGGTTCTTGATCGCATGTGTCATGACTTCCTTGGTTTGGTCGTCAAGGTTTCTGCCGTCTCGCATGAACGTTGCCATATTCGACATGAAGCTGCTCTGAAAATCGGCCCAGCTTTTCGCGTCGCTCGAGGTAATAAGGTCATACATCGTGTCGATGAATACTTCGCGCTCGTGCTGGGAGCAGCTGCGCAGCCAGCGATCAAGCGTGATGTCGAACATTTTCGCGCTGTTGTTCAGCGTACGTTGCGTGCTGAAGTCGCACCCGTCCACAATCCAGGTGAACGGCACGTGTTGGAAGAAGCCCATCGCGTTCGACTGCACGATGCGGAAGTCGTCGCGGCTTTCCAGAATCATGCCGAATACGGAAGACTCAGGCACGGTTTTGTCGAGCTTCGCCTGGAATTCGGGCTCGTCGATGCGCGGCGAGGGCGCTTCCAGAAAACTTGGGCCATCGTGGTTGAACACGCGCTTGATGCGCGCGTAGCCGCCCTCGTCGATGGTAAGCGCGGCGAATTCGGCGAGGTTGCCGCCTTTCGAGTGGCCGCCCACATATATCGGCATATCGCCGGGCAGCGCCGAAAGCACGCCTGACACGTATGCCGTGGCGGTTTTCTGCGAAGGAATCACAGGCATGTAGCTCAGGTTGAAGTCTTCCTTCCAGCCTGCGATGGTGCCGTCGGTTCCGCGGAACGCCAGGTAGGCCAAAGGGGCGCCGTCCTTCCCGCCTACGGTGAACGTGCACGCGCAGAACTGCTTCTCGATGATTTCGGCGGTTTCGTTTGCGAACAGGCTCACGCTTAAATCGGCATAGCGACGGCTGCATGCAAGCGCGCGAAGAAAGTCGGGCAGCTCTTCGGCGTCTTCGAGCCAGCCGCCCGAGAGCATGCTTCGCAGCGGCGTGAAGCGAAGAATGTCGATGACGGGCACGCATTCTGCGCCATGCACGTTTCCATAGCGGTATTCGTCGAGGTTTAAATACACGAGCGACGAAAGCACGAGACTGTCGACGGGGCAGAACGGCACTTCAACAAAGCTTTCCTGCGTCTCGCGCAAGAAATCGACCATGAATTTTTGCGGTTTCGGCGCGGTTGCCATTGAGTGCATCGCCCGGGCGCTCTCGCTCATTCTTTCTTGTGTTTCCATGAGCTGCTCCTATTCGCGCGATCGCAAGCTTGCGGCGGTTCTTTCCGCCAAGTCGAGCAGCTCTTGGCGGCTGTGCACGCCGCATTTCGAGTAAATGCGGCGAAGGTGCGTGTCGGCGGTGCTTTTGGCGATGAACAGCTCCTGCGCGATTCTCTCGTTGGTGCGGCCGCGTAGCGCGAGTGAGAGCACCTCGGTTTCGCGTGCCGAAAGCGCCGCAGCCTGGGCGATGGCCTTTTTCACATCTTCGGTGTTGTCGACGGCGGCGTCAACAACACGGGAAAGCGCGCTGAAATCGCGCTCGGTGAACAGAAACACGTAGGCGCACACCATGGCAAGGCCCGCGGTGGCCATGGCGGCATAAGGCGTGGTGTTTAACGAATTGGCGGCGTCGAGGCCGTTTGCGAGGAAAATGCCGAGTGCTTCGCCGCCGTAGAGCACGGCAAATCCTTGTGCGAAGGCGAGCGCGCAGCTTGTTCCTTCGAGCTGGGCGCTCGCGCAGAACAGCGATGCGAAAGCTGCACACAGGCCCAGGTAGCCTGCAAGTACAATGGCGTCGCCCGTGATATCGACATTCACGAGCACGGGCGCGAACAAAAAGCCGGCGAGCATGAGCGTGAACGCGATGCGGTAGCTCGCCGAGAATGTATCGCGCTCACCTGAGGCGCGCAGCGTTTCCAAAACGCCGCCGCAGAACAGAGCCACGATGAACATGGCATAGGGGAGTGTGGGTGTGGAAAGCGAGCCGGGGTCGCTTCGGTAGGTCTCAACGAAGCCCGCAGCAAAGCCAAAGATAAGAGCACCTGCGAGCATGCGGGCGGAAAGCGTGCGAGCGCGAGCTGGTTTAATGGGAGTGGAGTGCATCGTTTCCGACGTGGCGCCGCTTTGCTCGTGTCGGGCGATTTCCATGAACGCCACGCCCGCGAATGGCAGCACGCATCGAAGTGCCAAACCGATTTCCTCTGGCGCAAACCACAGCGCGAAGCAACATGCCGCGGCAATGCCCGTAGCGGCGAAAATTTCGGTGGCGGCGAGGCGCGGCGGGTTTGCGCCGAGCGTTTTGCCCCAGGCCATAAGCGTGAGCGCCATAGGAGCGCCAATGAGCAGGCCTTCTGCGGCAACTTCGGCCGCAGTGGTGCCAGGCGCGGCCGAAATGGCGGCTCCGGCGCTCATGAACGCCGCGAACGCGGCAAGCGTGCCGCTGCGCGACAGGGCTCGCTCGGCCACATCGGGCGCGAGGCGCTCGCCAATGAAAGCGGCAAACATGAACGCGAGCGTGAGCAACAATTCTGCACGCTCCACCGAAAAGGGACCGAGCTGCATTTGACGGTTTGTGCCCAAATAGAATGCGGCGTATACAAAGCCCTGGTAGCATGCGAAGCCGGCGATGCGCGCCCATGACGGCTTCGGGATATCTTCTTGGGTTTTGCTCACGCGCGCGCCTTCCTGAATATGCTTATAGGGAGCTTTCATAATAGCGCGACCGCCCGCCAGATATGGTGCGCTTTGGGAGAATGCGCACGCGTTTCACGTTGCTTCGGGTGCTTGTCGTATGCTAGGCGCGTATACGACAGAAAGAAGGAAGGGCTCATGCCAACTAACGCCCAGCTCACCGATGAATACCTCGCGCTTGTTGCCGAACGTGGCGGCGACGCGCAGGGCCGCCTTGCCGCGCGCGAGTACATGAACAATTCGACGGCGATTTACCACCACGAGGTGGTCGACTCGTCGTACGTGCCGCGCCTGTATAGCCGCGAGACGCACGAGCGTTTTGCGTATATCGCTGAAACCACCTATTCGATTTTGTCGAAGGTCATGCGCGAGTATTTGGAAAACCCCAGCTATCGTCACGTATACGATATCGATCCGCGCTTGGTGGAGCTTATTTTGCTGCCACGCGGCTACGACGCGCTACTGCCGTTCGCGCGCGTGGACTTGTTCCTGAACGAGGATGACATGTCGGCGCAGTTCTGCGAATTCAACGCCGACGGTTCTTCAGGCATGAACGAGAATCGCGAAATCACCGCGAGCATCGCGAATTCCGAGCCCTTCAAGGCGTTCGCTGCAGCTCACCAGGTTCGTACGTGCAACGAAGAGCTGTTCGCCGGATGGGTCGACGAGTTCCTCAAAATCTACGACACCTACGATTTGAAGGTCGCCAATCCGCATGTCGCAATTGTCGACTTTTTGGAAAACGCCATTACCGAAGAGTTCAAGATTTTCGCCGGCCTGTTCGCTGAGCGCGGCATTGAGTGCTCAGTGTACGACGTGCGCGATTTGGCGTTCGAGAACGGCGAGCTTATTGGCAAAAAGGCATTCTATGGCCGCGACAATGCGAAAATCGATGCCATTTGGCGCCGCAGCGTGACTAACGACATCATCGACAACTGGGAGGCGTCGCAGGCGCTTATCTCGGCCGTGCGCGAGCGCAAGGTGGCGCTCATCGGCAGCTTCGCGGGCCATTTGGTGCACGACAAACAGATTTTCCAAGTGCTTCATATGCCCGAAACCCAAGCGCTGCTCACCGACGAGGAAAACGCTTTCGTGCGCGATACGGTGCCGTTCACCTCGTTTTTGACGAGCGACGTGGTGGCCGAACGCAACGTGAAGGCTACGCGCGAAAACTGGATTATCAAGCCGACCGATGCATACGGCTCTAAAGACGTGTTCGCTGGTTCGAATTACACCGATGAGCAGTGGGTCGAAATCGTCGACGCCCACGTCGATAGCAAGGCGGGCGCGCCGTTTTTGGTCCAGCGCTACTGCACGCCGTTCAAAACGCTTGCCATTCCGCTGTATGGCACCGAGGCCGATGCCACGGTAAAGCCTTTGCTGTACAACAATATGGAGGGCCTCTACATTTACAACGGCCGCTTCACCGGCGTATTCAGCCGACTGGGGCCCGAGCCGGTTATTTGCAAGAAGACGCACGGCATTACCGCCGCGACCATTTGGGTGGATGAATAGCATGACGAAAAACGAGTCTTCGTCGCGCATCGTGACGAGCGTTGTGACCGTGATTTCGGCAGCGGCATTGGCTGTGTGCCTTATCGCGGCCGGCTTTGCGGCGTGCGCTGTGCCCGATGTTTCCACCAAGGCGCTCGCGAGCGTTTATTCGACCGACGGCGCCTCGCCGTTCACGAAAGACGAGCTCGTCGCGGCCGCGGTGCAAACGAAACACTACACCATCGACGACAACGATAAGGCCGCGGTGTACGCCACCATCGCCGCGATCAACGCGCAAGAAGCGCTCGCCGGCACGGCTGGCAAGGGTGCTCCGAAAATCGATGCGACGGCGAACTATGCCGCTGGCGAGCTTTCTGGCGAGCAGGTCGCGGCGCTTGAGACGGCATTCGACGCGGCGAGCGAGCGCTACGTGCTCACGCCCGACGCCGTAAGCCATCTCGACGACGTGTTCGGCGTGGTGCAGGCTGCGAAATGGTGGCTTCTTGCCGCCGTGGTAGCCGCGTGCGTTGGCTGCACGGCTACGGCGTTTCGCGGCGGAAAGCGCCTGCTCGGGCGCGTGCTTGCAGGTGCGGGCGTTTCCGTTTTGGCGGTGTTCGCGCTGCTCGCGGCGTGGGTTGCTATCGATTTCGATGGCTTCTTCGCGCAATTCCACTCGCTGTTCTTCGCGGCTGGCACATGGACTTTCAGCTGGGATTCTTTGCTCATTTGCATGTACCCGCCTGAATTTTGGGTGGGCATGGGCGCTATTTGGCTCGTGGTCACGGTTGCGTGCTGCGTTGTTTGCATTACTATAGGAAGGCTGCTGCGCAAAGGGTCAACCCAAAAGCGCTAAGAGACTATTGGAAGGATAGATTCGTATGGCAGATTCGACCTCTGGCGTGCGCGTTCGTTTCGCGCCTTCGCCCACGGGCAAGCTTCATATCGGCGGCGCCCGCACGGCTATTTACAACTGGGCGTTTGCTCGCGCCACGGGTGGCACGTTCGTGCTGCGCATCGAGGACACCGATCCCGAGCGCTCCACCGAGGAAAACACGCAAATCATTCTGCGCGCTATGCGCTGGCTCGGCCTCGATTGGGACGAGGGCCCCGAGGTGGGCGGCGATTTCGGCCCCTACAAGCAAACCGAGCGCTTCGACACCTACAAGGCTGCCTTGGAGCAGCTCAAAGAGCGCGGCGCGGTGTACCCGTGCTTCTGCACGAAGGAAACGCTCGACGCCAAGCGCGAGGCTGCCGAGAAAACCGAGGGCGGCTATTCGGGCTACGACCGCACCTGCCGTTCGCTTTCCGCCGAAGAGGCGCAGGCGCGCATCGACGCAGGTGAGCCGCATGTGTGGCGCCTGAAGGTGCCCGAGAACCATGGCCCCATCGAGTTCGACGACGCCGTGTATGGCCACATGAGTTTCCCGGCCGATGTCATGGACGACATGATTTTGGTGCGCACCGATGGCACGCCGACCTATAACTTCGCCGTGGTCTGCGACGATGCGAACATGCACATCACGCATGTGATTCGTGGCGACGACCACCTGTCCAACACGCCGCGCCAGATTCTGATTTATGAGGCATTGGGCCTTGAAGCTCCGACGTTCGCGCACCTCTCCATGATTTTGGGCGCCGACGGCAAGAAGCTCTCCAAGCGCCATGGCGCCACGAGCGTCGAGGAATACGCTGCGCGCGGCTATTTGCCCGACACGATGGTGAACTTCCTGGCTCTTCTGGGGTGGAGCCTCGACGGCGAGACCACGATCATTCCTCGCGATGTGCTGTGCGAGAGGTTCGGCCTCGACCGCATCACGAAGAAAGATGCCGTGTTCGACGAGACCAAGCTCGATTGGATGAACGGCCAATACATCAAGACCATGCAGGCCGGCGAATGGGTGAAGCTGTCCACGCCGTGGCTGGCGCAGGCCCGCGCAGCCGGCATGGCTGCCGCCGAGGGCGCTGTAGTGGTTGACGCCGCCGAGGCTGAGCCGTTCGCGCTTTCCGACGATGAGCAGGCTGCTGCCGTTGCCGAAACCGCTGCCGACATTGAGGCGCGCCCGGCGTTCTACGAGGCGCTTTACCCGTTGCTCGCTGAGCGCGAGACGAGCCTGAGCGATGCTGCCGAGAAGCTGCCGTACATGTTCTGGGGCAAAAATGTCATGCTCGACGCCAAAAGCGTGAAGAAGGTTCTGCAGAAGGAAGGCGCCCGTGCCGACGAAGCGCTGCGTGCGTGTCGCGAGGTGCTTGCCAACGCCGAGGCCTGGGAATGCGATCCCATGCAGGAAGCATGCCGTGCGCTGTGCGAGCCTATGGGCATCAAGCCCAAGCTCATGTTCCAGCCGCTGCGCGTTGCCGTGTGCGGCAACATGGTGAGCCCTCCGTTGTTCGAGAGCATCGAGCTGTTGAATCGCGAAGACGTGCTTGCTCGCATCGACGCGACGCTTGCCGCCGCATTCTAATGTTTCGCCCGCGCCGGCAATGTGCCCGGCGCGGGCGCTCTGCGTTGTTATGGCTGCTTAAAGGGGGATTCTCGCAGCGATGAAAGTTCTCACGATTCCTGAACATTGCACGCGTACGCACGGCGCGAATTGCACGCGCTGCCAGCTTGCGTGCCCGGCCAAGGCAATTTCGTTCGACGAGGCGGGCGCGCCTGTCATCGATCGCGATGCGTGCACGAAGTGCGGCGTGTGCATGGGCGTGTGCGACGCATTTTCTTCGAGCTCGGCGACGGCTCTGCGCCTGTATGACCACTTGCGCAAAGTGGCCATGCGCGGAGAAATCGTATACCTCACCTGCGAAGAGAACGTTTTCCCTGGTTTTGAGCCGGCGAAAAACGTCACGGTTCTGCCGTGCTTGGCGTGCGTGCCTCCCGAGCTGTGGACGCTTCTGCTTGCCCAGAACGTTCCTGTGTGCGTGGCGTGCGATTTGAAGTACTGCGAAGATTGCCCGCGTGCCGCGCAAATCGGTGAGCTCCTTTTCACCAAGGCCATTGAAATCGCCGAGGCGCAAACGGGCGAGAACGTTCACTTCGATCGCGAGATTCCCGAATATGTGCCTCCCGTGGAAGCTGTGGTCGATGACGAATTCGACCGTCGTGCCGCGTTTGACAGCGTGAAAGACGATGCATTTGACATTATTTCTGGTCGTCGTCGTTTGAAGCAGTCCGACACGCTGAAGGAAGCCTACCGCAAGAAGGAACGCGAGCGCATGCGCGAGGCGTTGAACCTGAGCGAGGGCGAGTATTTGAGCGACGCGCTCGAGAAGGGCAGGGCGACTCGCGTCATGCCGCCTCGTCGCCGTATGTTGCTTGAGGCCTATGCCGCTAAGCCCGACATTGCCGAAAATGTCGAAGTTGCCGTGAGCGCGACCGATCATGATGCTTGTGTGGAATGCCTCGATTGCGTGGCGAGGTGTGCGAGCGGTGCGCGTATCGCGACCAAGGAAGGCCACTTGGAGTACGACGCGCGCTACTGCGTCGGCTGCGGCGCGTGCGAGGCGGCCTGTCCGCGCAACGCGATTGCGCTCGTGGAAGCGACTTTCGCCGACCTTTTGCCCGAAGGTCCCGGCAAGCCTGCCATTGAGCCGAATCTGGCCGATTACGAGTAGTCGTGCGAAAAACGGGGCAGAAGGTAAGCCTTCCGCCCCGTTTTTCTTTGACGGGAAACTGTTGGCTTCCGGTTTTGCATGCGGGATGGGGAATCGGCTCTGTCTCGCGTTGACGTACGAGGGGAGTGCATGTGGAAACGATGGCTCGCAACCGCGCCCGACTTATTGCCGACATTGAAGCCTTTGAGCCGTTCAATGAGCAGGAATCGGTCGATAAGCAGGTGATTCTTCGTGCTCTCAAAAGCGACCCCAATTGTTTCGAGCGTTCTGCGCAGGCGCATATGGCGACATCGATATGGACGGTTGATGCCTCTTTTGAGCGCACGCTTCTTGAGCGGCACAACATCTATCAGTCGTGGTCGTGGATTGGTGGCCATGCCGACGGCGTGGCTGATTTGCGTGCAGTAGCGCTTCGCGAACTCGAAGAAGAGACCGGCGTGCACGGGCGCATTCTTCCGTATGGCTGCGGTATTCCGGTCGAAGGCGAGCTTGCTCGAGGGGATGGCGTTCTGGAAGGTTCGAACCTTCCGCTTGAGCAAGACTCGTCATGCGAAGACGGTTTCGCGCAGGGTTTTGAATCTTTCCCACGAGTCGATTTCCGCTCTAACGGTGGCGACGTTTTTTCGCTCGAGGTGCTCACGGTGAACGGCCACGAGAAGCGCGGCGCATATGTGGGCTCGCACTTGCATCTGAATGTGACGTATTTGGCCCAGGCTAATCCTGATGATCCGTTGAAGGTGAAGCCCGACGAGAATTCGGCACTGAAGTGGGTGCCGCTCGACGATGCCGTCCGCCTGTCGAGCGAACCGTGGATTCGCGACCGCATCTACCGCAAACTTATCGCTAAAACCCGCGCCTATTGCCGCTAGAACCTGCTAAATGCTCGTGGCATTTAGCAGGTTACTCCGCCTCCAAGATTCCATTGACGCCTCGAGTCATTGCTTTTGCGACGATTCGGGCGATTTCGCTAAAAGGCACGTCGTCGCCTGAGTTGTACCAGCTTTCATATGCTTCGAACATGCCGCCCAGAATGAAGCGTGCATAGTACTCGGTGTTTTCCAGGGGCTTAAGGCCGTGCGCCGCGCGTTCGCGCTTAATGGCTTCGACCCAATAGGGCGTCATAGCCGAAATAAGGTGCTTAATAGGGAGCTTTTCCATAAATATCGGGTTGAACAGGCGCGTTTGGCGATAGCTTTCACCAATCTCGTGCGCAACGCCATCGATATCGAGCGGCACGGTGTCCAAAACTCCGCTTGCCTTGATGCGCTCCATGGTTTTTTGCGCGTGCCGTTTCGTCATGGTGTCGAGCACGTCGTCGACCGAGTCGTAGTGCAAATAGAACGTCTTGCGATTGATATTGGCTTCTTTCGCCAAAGCGCTTACGGTGATTTTGTCGTAGTCGGTTTTCAGGATGAGGCTCGCCAAGGCCTCCTCTATTGCTTGGTGGGTTTTCAATACGCGCCGGTCGACCTTCTTCGTGCCGCTTTCCTGCTCCATATTTCCTTGCGCCCCCTTTGAACTCGAAATCAACAATTCGGTAAAGTTAACCCCAAATTAAAATACTCTGTTGCTTATGCGCCACCTGTAGTAATACTGGCAATTGCCCCCTTTGCTTCAATTCATAATAATGCACATATGGGCATAAAACCACACATGTAGAAAAAATATTGAAGCGTCACGTCGTAATACGCGGCGAGAAAAGGGGAGCGTCATGGTCGCTTTGGATTCCGTGAAGCATGCGGCATTGTGCAAAATGGTTGATTACCTGTTTGAAGACCCTGAAACAAGGTTTCCAAAGGCGATGGAGATGGTCGACAAGGCCGCCCCTCGCAACCTTTTCCCTTCGCAACGCGAGGCATTTCGTAATGCGATTGATGAGAAGAACAACTGGTATCAGCTGCTCATGAAAATTGCCCATTTAAACCCCGAGGTGCGAAATCGCCTGGTGAAATCGTTTTTGATTGACTCGAACCTCATGGTGTGGGGCGAGCAAGAGAAGAATCGCGACAAATACCAGTGCAACATTCCGTGGGCGATCCTGCTCGATCCCACGAGCGCGTGCAACCTGCATTGCACGGGTTGCTGGGCTGCGGAATACGGCCATAAGCTCAACTTGAGCTACGACGACATCGACTCTATCATTGAACAGGGCAAAGCCTTGGGAACGCACGTGTTCATTTATACGGGCGGCGAGCCCTTGGTGCGCAAGCACGATCTCATCAAGCTGTGCGGGGCGCATCCCGATTGTGCGTTCCTCTGCTTTACGAATGCCACGCTTATCGACGAGGCGTTCTGCCAAGACATGATTCGCGTAGCGAACTTCGTGCCTGCGATTTCGGCTGAAGGCTTCGAGGAAGCCACCGATGCTCGCCGCGGTGAAGGTGTGTTCCAGAAGGTGTCGAAGGCCATGGCGCTGCTTCGCGAGCACGGCCTGCCGTTCGGCGTTTCATGCTGCTACACCGCTCAGAATGCGAGCTCAATTGCGTCTGAAGAATACTTCGATTGGCTTATCGACCAGGGCGCATTGTTCGCGTGGATCTTCTCGTTCATGCCTGTAGGCCACGGTTCCACGCCCGACCTTATTCCCAACGCCGCTCAGCGCGAGCACCTGTACAACTTCGTGCGCGAGATGCGCCAGACGAAGCCCCTGTTCACGCTCGACTTCCAAGACGACGGCGAATTCGTGGGCGGCTGCATTGCTGGCGGGCGCCGTTATTTGCATATCAATGCTGCCGGCGACGTGGAACCGTGCGTGTTCGCGCACTACTCGAACGCGAACATCCATGACGTAAGCCTGCTCGATGCGCTGCGTTCGCCCATTTTCATGGAGTATTACTACGAGCAGCCCTTCGACGGCAACTACCTGCGACCGTGTCCCATTCTGGAGAATTCGGGCATGCTCGCCGACATGGTCGCACGTTCCGGCGCGAAATCGACCGATTTGCAGCACGAGGAAACCGCCGAAGAGCTCTGCGCGAAAACCAAGGCGTTCAGCGAGGAATGGGCGCCTGTGGCCAAGCGTTTGTGGAATGACCCGCGTGATCCCATGCATGGTAAGCGCATGACGAAAACTCAGGGCATGGCCGAGGCCGACATGCGCAAGTTCGAACGACTGCAAAAAGAAGGCCGAACGCTGCATTACAACGGTGGCCTGCGTTCATAATCGCCTGTTCGTGTCGTTCTCGTGTGCGTAGGCGGCCTGGCTCGCCGTGCTGTCGATTTCGACTACTATGTGTACCTTGTGCGCCAGGCGCACCAGTATTTATCAAGATCCGGGGAAGAGGGTTGGCTCGTCGATCCCGGTACCAACCGGGGGCAACACCCACGGTGGTCCCGCCAACAGCGATGAAGAAAGGAATTCTGAATGTCCAACGAGAATGCTACCTACCTGTTCACGTCCGAGTCGGTGACCGAGGGTCATCCCGACAAGCTGTGCGACCAGGTTTCTGATGCCATTCTGGACGCGATTCTCGCTAAAGAAATCGAGCTCGAAAAAGCCGGCTATATTTCGCCGAGCGGCAAGCCTGCCGACGTGTCGCAGGTTCGCTGCGCATGCGAAACCGTTGCCACGACGGGCACGGTGTTCGTGACGGGCGAAATTCGCACGCAGGCCTACGTTGACGTCGACACCATCGTGCGCGACGTTGTTCGCTCCATCGGCTATGACCGTGCGAAGTATGGCTTCGACTGCGACACCTGCGGCGTGATCAACGCCATTCACAGCCAGAGCCCCGATATCGCCCAGGGCGTCGATGAAAGCTGGGAGGCCCAGCACGGCGAAGCTGCCGATAAGGAAGATGAAACTGGCGCGGGCGACCAGGGCATGGTGTTCGGCTACGCCTGCAACGAAACGAGCACGCTCATGCCGATGCCCATTTACCTGGCGCATCGCCTCTCTGAGCGTTTGACCGAGGTTCGCAAGAACGGCACGCTTCCGTTCCTTCGCCCCGACGGCAAAACCCAGGTTTCGGTCCGCTATGTCGATGGCAAGCCCGAAGCTGTCGAGAAGGTGCTCATTTCCACCCAGCACGATGAGGGCGTTGAGCATGATCAGCTCGAAGCCGCGCTTATTGAGCACGTTATCAACCCCGTCCTTGCCGCTGAAGGCTTGAAGGCCGCAAGCGACATGGATATCTACGTGAACCCCACGGGTCGTTTCGTCATCGGTGGCCCCATGGGCGACACCGGCCTCACGGGTCGCAAGATTATCGTCGACACCTACGGCGGCATGGGCCGTCACGGCGGCGGCGCGTTCTCGGGCAAGGATTGCACGAAGGTCGACCGCTCCGCAGCATACGCGGCGCGTTGGGTCGCCAAAAACGTCGTGGCGGCTGGCCTGGCCGATCGCTGCGAAGTGCAAATCGCCTACGCTATTGGCATGGCTCGCCCGGTGAGCATCATGGTCGACACCTTCGGCACCGAGCATGTGCCTGTGGCCGATATCGAGAAGGCTGTGTCTGAGGTCTTTGACCTGCGCCCGGCCGCGATTATCGACGCGCTCGACCTTCGCCGCCCGATTTATCGTCTTACCAGCAATTATGGCCACTTTGGCCGTGAGCTTCCCGAGTTCACGTGGGAGCGCCGCGACAAGGCCGAGGCGCTGCGCAAGGCATGCGGCTTGGAGTAGTTCGCCCGTGCGCATTTCGTAAACACGAACATATGTTGTATTTTGAAAGCGAGTCTCATCCGGGGCTCGCTTTTCTTATATACTCGCCTGCATGAGAACCGTTTCCTTAGTTTTGGACATACAAACCCAGTCGCTCGACAGCCTCTACACCTACGTAGTTCCCGCCGATATGGTCGGCGTAGAAGTGGGTTGCGCCGTGCTTGTCGAATTCGGCGCGCGTCGCGCGATTGGCTACGTCATGGAGGTTTGTGAGCGGCCCGATTCCGAAATAGATCCAACCTCGGTTTCGCGCCTCAAGCCGCTGCTCTCGGTGCTTTCTACGCCGTACTTCGACGAAGACGGCGCAGCGCTCGTCCAATTTATCGCCCATGAATACGTGGCGCCGCTTAGCTCGTGTGTGCATTTGCTCACGCCCGTGGGCCGTGCGCCGAAGGTCGTGAAACGCGGCGATGTGTGGGAGTTGCAAAAGCCTGCGCGGCGCAGAAAGAAGAAGGGCGAAGCCGAGGCTCCTGCGCCGCTCGATGAAGACATCGCCGAGGCCGCCGAGGCACGTGAAGGCTTCGCGCTCACCGAAGGCCAGGCGGCGGCGCTTGCGTGCGTCGATGCGTGCATTGACCGCTGTGCCGGCGAGGCGTGCGTGGTCGATGGCGTGACGGGGTCGGGCAAAACCGAGGTGTACCTGCGTGCGATTCGCCATGCGCTCGAGTTGGGGCGTGGCGCCATTGTGCTCGTACCTGAAATTGCGCTCACTCCTCAAACGGTGTCGCGCTTCGAGGGCCGCTTCGGCGATACCGTGGCGGTTATGCACTCGCGCATGACGGCGGGCGAGCGATTCGACCAGTGGGAAGCGGTGCGCCTAGGCAAAAAACGCGTGGTCGTGGGTGCGAGAAGTGCGCTCTTTTGCCCTATGGCAACGCTTGGCCTCATCATTATCGACGAAGAGCACGAAAGTACCTATAAGCAGGAAAGTGCGCCGCGCTACCACGCGCGCGATGTGGCCGCATGGATGGCTCAGCGCACAGGCGCCGCGCTTGTGCTGGGCAGCGCGACTCCTTCGATCGAAACGCTGTGCCGCTGCAAGGTCGACGATATGTGGCATCGCGTGGTACTTCCGACGCGCGCGAATGGCAAGCCTATGCCCGAGGTGCGCATTATCGACATGGCAAAGGAATTCGGCCGCGGCTCTCGTTCCATGTTCGCCAAAGAGCTGCAGGAAAACCTGTTTGCCGCGGTCGATGCGGGCCGCAAAGTCGTGCTCATGCTCAATCAGCGCGGATTCGCGAACTTCTTGCTGTGTCGCGATTGCGGCTATGTGCCCGAATGCACTACGTGCTCGGTTTCGCTGACCTATCACGAAGTGGGCCGAAAGCTCGTGTGCCACCATTGCGGCAAAACCTCTCAGGCACCCGTGTCGTGCCCGGTGTGTGGGAGCCCCTATTTGAAGAAGTTCGGCGCGGGAACGCAGCGTGTGGAGATGGAGCTGCGACGCATACTCGACGAACATGCGAGCGCAACCGGCCGGCTGCTTCCGCGCGTGGTGCGCATGGACTCCGACACCACTGCGACGCGCGATGCGCATGAAAAGCTGCTCGCCGAATTTGGCCAGCCAGGTGCGGCGGTGCTTTTGGGCACGCAGATGATTGCTAAGGGTCTCGATTTCGACGATGTCGTGCTCGTGGGCGTGATCAACGCCGATACGCAGCTGCGCTTGCCCGATTTCCGCTCGGCGGAACGCACGTTCGACTTGGTGGAGCAGGTTGCAGGCCGTGCGGGCCGCGGGCACTTCGAGGGACGCGTGCTCGTGCAAACCTATATGCACGACGCGATGGCCATTCTTGCAGCTGCGCATTACGATCGTAAGCGTTTTCTTGCCGATGAACTGCCGAAACGCAAGATGCTCGGGTACCCGCCGTATGCGCGCTTGGCGAATATTTTGGTATGGGGCGCCGAAGAGGAGGCCGTGCGCGCCGAAGCCGAGGTGCTCGCGAAGCGCGTGCAGGAGCAGATTGACGATATCGTGGGTGATGGCTGGCAGAGTCTGGGCGCGGCCCCGTGCGCCATCGATAAGCTGCGCGGCCAACACCGCTGGCACATTTTAATCAAGGCGCCTGCAGGGGCCGACATCTCAAAGCTCGCCGAACCGGTGATTCGCAAGCGACGCGCGAACAAGAAAGTCAATGTCGCCGTCGACGTTGACCCGTACAGCTTACTGTAGTTTGCGCGAACTCTGCCCCCGTGCGTCGCGCTGGGGTGATGTGGCACCGCGTCCAATCTACCACTCGCCAAGTGCGCATGTGCCGTCTATTGCCGCCGTCCGCGTATTTGTGTGTACCATCTGCGCATTTGTCGGCCCAGCTGTCACTCTTTGATATACTCTCGGCTGCAAACTTTGCTTGTTGAAACGGGGCCTGATTCGTGGCCCTTTCGATAAAAGGAACTGAATATGGCTTTTGACACGCTCCCGGTGGTGGAATACCCCGACCCCATTCTTCGCCAGGTGTGCGAGGAGTGCGACATCAAAGACAAGAGCTTGAAGAAGCTCGCGAAGCAAATGGCGAAAACGATGTACAAGAACAACGGCTGCGGCATTGCCGCACCGCAGGTGGGCGTGCTTAAGCGCATCATCGTGATTGACTGCGACCAGGAAGATGGCCGCCAAGACCCCATCACGCTCATCAATCCTGAAATTCTTGAACTCAAAGGCGAATTTGTCACTGAAGAAGAGGGCTGTCTTTCATGCCCCGGCATCTCTGTGCCTGAATGTCGTCGTGAATACGCCGTGGTGAAATTCACCGACTTCGACGGCGAAGACTACATCATCGAAGGCGACGGCCTGCTCGGTCGCTGCCTGCAGCATGAAATCGACCATTTGAACGGCAAAACGCTGTTCGAAAGCGCTGCGCCCGCTGCACGCCTCAAGGCGCTGCGCGATTACGAGATCGCGCGAGCGGCAGGCGCCAAGCCGGGTGAAACGAGCATCGACTAGCAAATACTTTCGAAAGGCGGTGATTCCATGCGCGTTGTGTTCATGGGAACCCCCGATTTTGCGGCGAGCATTCTTATCGAATTGAAGGAACAGCACGACGTCGTCGCCGTATACACGCGCGCCGATGCGGTGCGCGGCCGTGGCAAGAAGCTCGTGCCGTCTCCAGTGAAGGAAGTCGCACTTGGCGCGAACATTCCGGTGTTCGAACCCCGCACGCTTCGCGACGAAGCTGAAGTCGAACGCCTTCGCGCTCTCGACCCAGATGTTATTTGCGTCGCCGCGTACGGCATGATTCTGCCGCAGGCTGTGCTCGATATTCCGAAGCATGGTTGCTTGAACGTGCACGCGTCGCTTCTGCCGAAGTATCGCGGCGCGGCCCCCATCGAGCGCGCCATTCTGAATGGCGACGACGAGGCGGGTGTGTGCATCATGCGCATGGAGGCAGGTCTTGATACGGGCGATTACTGCATTTGCCGTTCTTGCCAAATCGCGGGCATGAATGCCGAGCGTTTGACGGGCGAACTTGCCGACAAAGGCGCGTATGCACTGCTTTCGGCCCTCTACGATGTGGAGCATGGCGTACAACGCTGGGTCAAGCAGACTGAGGAAGATGCTACGTGGGCGCCCAAGATTGAAAAAGGCGAGTTGAATCTGAACCCCGCGATCGAGTGTGTCGATAACCTTCGCCATGTGCAGGCTTCGGGCGTGCAGCACCCTTCGAAGTGCTCCATCGCGGGCAAAGGCGTCACGGTGCTTTCCGCGGCAGCGCTTTCGCAAGACGATTCATGCTTCGAGGCCGCATCGGGTCTTGCGCAGGGCAAGGTGTTGTTCGCGCAGAAACGGTTGTTCCTCGGATGCGCCGACGGCGTTTTCGAGATTTTGGAAATAAAGCCTGACGGGAAAAAGGAAATGGATGCTCGTTCGTTCGCTGCGGGCGTGCAGAACATCAAGTCGGGCGAGATTGAGTGGGAGACATTGTAAATGGCATACGATAACAAGGGCGCAGGCGATTCTCGCGGCAACCGACCGAACAACAATCGCGGCGGCAACGGCCACGGCAACGGCGGATACCATGGCAAGGGTGGCGACTCTCGCGGACGCGGCAACGGCGACAAAGGCGGCTTCCGCGGCTCGAAGGGCCAGGGCGGCTACAAGAAGCGCGACGGCGAGCGAAAATTCGACCGCGACGATAATCGTGGCGGCTACAAGGGCGGCAAGCCTCAGGGCGGCTACAAAGGCCGTGGCGATCGCGACGATCGCGGTGAAGGCCGTAAGTTTGACCGCGACAATCGTGGTCCGAAGCGCGATTTCAAGCGCGACGACAATCGTGGCGGCTACAAGAAGCGCGACGGCGAGCGCAAATTCGACCGCGATGGTGGCCGTGGCGGCTACAAGGGCGGCCGCGACTTCGACCGCAAGCCTCGCGGCGATCGTCGCGACGGCGATCGTGATTTCAAGAAGGGCGGCTACAAGAAAGACTTCAGCCGTGACGAGCGTAAGTTCGAGCAGGGCGAACGTAAGTTTGACCGCGACGATCGCGGTCCGAAGCGCGAGCGCTCCTTCGATGGCGACAGGCGCGACGACCGCCGCTTTGACAAGCGCGATGGCGGCAAGTTCGAGGGTCGTGGGGACCGTCGTTTCGACGACCGCCCGAAAAAGCGCTTCGACGACGACAAGCGTGGCTTCAAGCCGCGCCGCGACGACGACCGCCTCAACACTCAGGTTGACGACGATGCCCCTCGCAGCGAATATCGCGAACACCGTCGCAAGGGCGAAGGCTATCGCGGCACGGGCGGCGGCTACCGCAAGCCTAAGGGCCAAGTGCATGTGACGCCTGCTCGCCAGGCTGCCTGCGCCATCGGTCGCGTGGTGCGTGAGCGCAACGCCTATGTTGCCGAAGTCACGCCTGCCGTGCTTGCCAAATTCCAAGGTATTTCCCCTGAAGATGCTGCGTTCGCCACGAAAATCGCGCGTGGCGTGACTGCGACGGTCGGCACGCTCGACGAGTTCATTAACCGCAACATGAAAACCCCGAACGACATCGACGAGGTAGTTCGCGACGCTATGCGCGTGAGCGCCTATGAGCTATTGTTCCTCGACAAGCCCGCCTATGTAGTTGTTGACCAGGGCGTTGAGCTCGTGTGCTCCGTTGCCCCCAAGGCGGGCGGCCTTGCTAACGCCGTGCTGCGCCGCATGTCGGAAAGCGCGAAAACGTTCCCATTTGGCAACCCGAACCTGAGCCTGCAGGTGCTTGCTCGTTCGCAGGCCTTCCCGATGTGGCTCGCCAAGCGTCTCATGAACGAAATGACGCTGCCGAAGGCGACCGCATTCATGCATGCCTGCAACACCGATGCTCCGGTGTTTATCGCCGTGAATTCCGTGAAGGGCGATTTCGAGCAGATCGAAGAGGCTTTTGACCAGGCCGGTTCGCTGCTCGAGCCGTCGGAGGACGTGCAGGGTTGCTATCGCGTGAAGGAGGCTCGTTCGCTGCGCAGCGCCGATGTGCGCGCGCTGTTCGAGGCTGGCGAGCTGCTCGTGTCCGACGAGGGCGCGCAAACCGTGGCGCAGTTGGCCATGCCTGCCGAAGAGCCCGCAAGCTTCCTTGAAATCGGCTCTGGCCGTGGCACGAAGACCATTCTGCTCCAGAGCGCCGCGCATCGCGCATTTGGCCATTGCGTGCCTATGACCTCGGTCGACGACCATGAGTTCAAGGGCAAGATTCTTGGCGAGCGCTGTGCCGCGTATGGCATTGACACGGTTGAGCCTCTCACGGCCGACGCGCGCACTCTTTCTCAAAAACTGCCTGAGGCAAGCTTTGACGCTGTGCTGCTCGATGCTCCGTGCTCGGGTGTGGGCACGCTGCGTCGCCATCCCGAGATTCGTTGGCGCTTGAAGCCCGAAGATATCACCAGCATGGCCTCCATCAATCTTGACTTGCTCATTGAGGCGACCAAGATGGTGAAGCCGGGCGGCGTTATCACCTATGCCACCTGCACCGTTTTCCCTGAGGAAAACGAGCAGGTTGTCGAGCGCTTCCTGAAGACGAAGTTCGGCGAGCAGTTCGAAATTGAGGAGCAGGTGCAAACCACGCTCACGACGAACGGCCCCGACGCCCATTACGCCGCGCGCCTGCGCCGCCGCGCATAACGAATTGACGCGCAGGACGTGAGCGTATATGAAAGAGCCCCGATAGGGGCTCTTTTCTTGTTAATGACTTCAGTCTGGCGCGCGCGTAGCCGCGCCAAATAAACCGCCCGCTACGCGGGCGGATGACAATCGGCTTTACAAAACCACCCTTCCGCCGGATATTGACGATTGTTCAGGCCGTCAAGGAATCCGAGAAGGAAGGG